>VFSW01002859.1_pt1 | contig 26031 bp, 18 predicted proteins | sample 5358111 | NCBI WGS metagenome assembly VFSW01 (sample SAMN11554181, study PRJNA540505) | mine drainage metagenome | isolation source: sediment from site ElyBrook_90M | place: USA: Ely Copper Mine, Vershire, VT | collected 2017 | reverse complement strand
TGCCCCGTGTCATCGGCCCTGGATCACTCCGCAAGGCGCGACCCCGGCAGAGCGAGTACCACCTTAACACGCATCAGGAAGGCTTGAAACCCGGCCACAACTGCAAGCGCTCAAATCGCACCTTGCAAATGCACACCGCCGCAAGGTAAAGCAATCACGTCTCAGACCATCCAAAGTGGCCGGTTTTACGGTGATCACCGAGGTCGTCAGAGTGCGCTTACGCTTTCCATTTCCTGTAGCCGCGGAGCCCTGGATTGGGCCGGTTCAGGGGCGAACGACACCGGCAACTCCGGCCTTCCCATGCTCAGATACGAAATTCCATGCTCAAGCATCGCTGCCGGTTTATACAAGTTCCGTCCATCGATCACGATCGGATATCGCATCAGCTTTCGCAGTCCTGCCAGGTCGAGTTCGGCAAACTCCTTCCAATCGTTCAAAATGAGCAGGGCATCCGCGTCCTGCGCGGCCAGAAATGGTTCGTCCACGTACCGCATCTGGGGCCCTGGAGGAATCACCTCCATCGTTCGCTCTTTTGCAGCGGGATCATATGCGCAGATCTTGCACCCTTCACTCAAGAGCTTGTTCAAGATATCCAGAGCGGGCGACTCCCGAATATCATCCGTGCCCCCTTTGAATGCCAGCCCGAGTATGCCTATCCTTTTGCCGCGAAGGGTCCACAACGCGGAATGAATCTTCTTGAAGAATCGCAATTTCTGTTCCTCGTTGATTCTCTCCACTTCATGCAACAGGCCGAAGTTCACCCCCATCATTTCCGCCACATGGCGAAATGCCGCAACGTCTTTGGGAAAGCACGAACCGCCATAGCCGATACCCGCGCGCAGGAACTTCGAACCGATCCGGGAATCCATACCCATCCCGCGCGCTACCTCTTCCACGTCCGCTCCAGCCACCTCGCAGATGTTTGCTACCACATTAATGAACGATATCTTCGTGGCCAGGAACGCATTGGACGCATGCTTGATGATCTCTGCGGCCTTGGTAGAAGTGTGCAGGATTGGCGGCGGATCGTTCTCTGTACGCGGCCCCGGAACCGCATTCGCGGCACTGTAATACTTTCCCGAGGTCAGCGGATGATAAATCCGCCTCAGGAGGTCCGCAGCGCGCGCGGTGGCCGCGCCAATCACAATTCGATCCGCATGGAGGAAGTCCGCCACTGCAGTTCCCTCGCGAAGAAACTCCGGATTCGAAGTGACATCAAAGAGATCCCTCGAAACTCCATTGCGCTCGATTACGCGGCGGATCCACTCGTTCGTATATACCGGAACCGTGCTTTTCTCGACGATCACCTTGAAGGAATCAATCGAGCGTGCTATCTCCCCTGCGACCGCATCCACGTAGGACAGGTCAGCGCTTCCTGCCTGACTCTGGGGTGTTCCTACCGCGATGAAGATGGCTTGTGCTTCGTGCGTGGCAGCCCGCAGATCTGTGGTAAATTTCACATAGTTGGCACGGGTACTATCAAGCAGTCCCGGCAGATAGTCCTCATGTATGGGGATCTTGCCCTCACGTAGCATCCTAATTTTGGATTCATCGTTGTCCACGCAGACTACTCGGTGTCCCATCTCCGCAAAGCACGCTGCGGCAACAAGTCCAACATATCCTGAACCAACCACGGCAATTGAAACTGGCTGAACCATCGGATCCCTCTGCCTCGCTTTCGGTTATGGCTGCGGTTGCAATTCAAATCAAGACACGCAAGGGCTCACGCCACGAGTTCGTGACAAAGAAGCCGGGCTATGCGGGCCGCATTTTTTAAGGCCTATAACGCGGTTGGCAAAGGACGGCATTGCAGCCCTCTCCAGCGAACCGATTACTGATCGGGACTGCTTGCCGCCAATGAGGCAGCCTGGATCGTCTGGTAAACGTCCAGACGCCCATTGCCCACCAGAGTCGACACCGGAACCGCATGGGACAAATAGGAGTGGGTACCGTCGCTTCCCGTACCCGGCGTGTATTGGTAGAGCAGCGCAACAGTGCCCGTGACAAAGGGCGTGCTAAACGAAGTTCCTGAAACCTGAGCGTAGTTATTCCCTGGATAAGTGGTAACAATATTTTGGCCAGGGGCAGCGAGAAATACTCCGACTCCGTAGCTTGTAAATGGGCTTAGGGTGTCCTGCGAGGTGGTCGATGCAATTCCCATAACTTCATTCAGATTCGCTGGACTCGCAACATAGCCTGTGCCCGTGTTCCCCGCGGCCGCGACACAGATGCTTCCCGCTTCCTGGGCATAGTTGATGGCATCGGAAAGCTCTTCAGAGCTTTGCAGAAATGTAAAGCTCATATTGATCACGTGGACACCGCTGTCCGCGGCGAAATAAATGGCGCGGAGGATATCGGAAAGATGGGCCGTACCGTTGGCGCTGAATGCCCTGAGCGGCATCAGTTGAGCGGTGGGTGCAACCAGGTGAACGATTCCGGCTACCATGGTGCCGTGACCGAATGCTGCCGGAATATTTCCACCATCGAGAATGACGCCGGTCGACTGATCGAGAATGACGCCGGTCGATTGGTTGATCACCGCATCGTAAGACTTCGATGCTGGGCTGGGATTGGATGCGAGTAGAAGGTTGCGGGTCGTAGGGTCGAGGTCATCCCAATCGTTCGCAGCGCCAGCGGTGTTATTGAGAAAGTCATAGCCAGGTAGAAGTGAAGCCGCGAGCACCGTGTTTCCTGGGTCAATTCCGGTGTCGATAATCGCGACCGTCCCTCCGCCGGTGACCTGGAAGTCAGCCTGCGTGCTCCAGAGATTTACGATCTCGGCTGCCGGTTGAGACAAATAGCTGTTTAATACACTTGCGCCAGAGTAAAATGCCGCTTCTGGCGGAGCCAGCGTACGAGGTGGTATTCCAGTTGTCTGCGAGAGTTCAGGGAGTGCGGTCTCCTGATCCACTTCAATGTCGGTAACGTCCGTATCGGCCCCAACTTCCGATTCAACCTGACTTGCAGGAATAGCTGCCGATCCCTTAACCAGGAATACGGAGCCTGCGGAATCCAGAGAGCGAACAACGCTCAGGGCATGGCGTGTTGCAATGTCTGAAACACTCGCGGTCGAGGTGGGCCTCAGGATGTACGAGGTTTGCGAGTGAGCCGTAACGCCAAGAGCAATTGTAAGGCAAGTGACGATCGCGCTGAGTCTCATGAGTGTACCTCAAATCAAAAAAGCTTCAGGCCGCAAGGTGCATGACCGCGGTTGGTGAAAATCCAATACGTGCTTGGCATACCTGACTCTTTTGTCAGGCCTCTTGCCCTGGGTTTCCATCGACCCCCAGGTGCAGACAAAGAGAACTCTGAGGCACATATTCCAGGGCGAATTCGCCAAATTCATTGCAGATACATGTTGCTAGAATTTCATCGTTTGAAGTCAGTGTGACCGGCATCTGAGGAACTATCGATTCCAGACCTTCCGCATGCTGTATTTGGCCTATCAGAGAGACCGCCGGCGCCCCGCGCTCATGTTCCAGACGCAAATCGACTACGTAACCGCCAGCCTCGTAAAGCATATGGCGTATATCCGACCGCTGTTCTGACCGCACTCCCTGAAGAGCAGGCTGGCTGAAGCTGTCGAATGCCAACCGCGCAAGCAATCCTTTGCACAGCTTGACATTGTCCAGACGGCGAAGGGCAAAGATCGCCTGAGCATTGTGAAGCACATTCGCTGGAACCTCGCTCTGATAATCGGACCGAGTCGCGGAAACCAATCGCTGCGCCCAGATCATCGTGTCGTGACAGGATAAACATTCAAGACGATGATTCTGCATTGCTTCAAGACGTTCCGGGGGAGTGAAGCCCCGCAGCAGGTCGAGCCAGTCGGTGATGTCATAATGTCTCGGCACGATTAATTCACCTCACTGGCTTGACGGATTTGGGAGGGGCAATTCCTTCTTACAAGATGATAGGGGTGGATTCTTCTCGGAAAATATAGGCATTTGAAAAAATATTCTCATTCTCCCGGAACTCCTGCGTTAGCAGGTCCTGTTTCAGGGAATACCGGGCTCTCGGCGTCTCCGATGAGCACAAACGGAGCCCAGTAGTACGGACTTGGATGTAGAGTGCGAATGTGACGCATGGTCTGCCGCAGTGCTGCAGAGATCGAGGCTACCCGCATCAGCTCACTGTAAAAAACCTTCATAAACAGTGCGGTAACGGCATCGCTCACGTCCCAGAGCGACACCAGCACTGCTTGTGCGCCGGCGTATAGGAGCCCTCGCACCAGTCCAAGAATCTCGTCGCCGCCCACAATTGCGTTCAGTCCCGTACCGCAGCCGCTCAGGGTAACCAGCCGCGCAGAGAGCCGGAGGCTATAAAAATCAGCCGCATGCAGGTCGGCGTTCCCCAGCCGAATGGAGGAAAACATCGGATTGTCTTTGCGGAAAAGACCGTGGGTGGCGATGTGGATAAAGCTGCTCTCAGGCCCGATTTGCCAAAGGATCTCACGCGTCGCCGTATTCCCCAGAAAAAGGCGAGAACGGGGAAGAAGGTCTGCCACTGCCGTTGCCTCTTCGCGGATGGAGGGTGCCGCCGCATCCGGAATACCGAGAACAAGCGAGTGTCCTCTGCCTACGGACGTGCTCTTGCGGTACCAGGTGTATACGCTGGCGCTTGGCGCGTACGAGATGGTCATCCTGTCCATCAGCGATGCCGAGCCAGCAGGCGCATTCCGGTCAAGCAATGCATGGAACGGTAAGGCATTAAGGCAGCCATGCGGGACAATGATCAGATGCCCCAGATCGCCGGGCAGTTCGAGAGGGACGATCAGTGCTTCGTAGAGTCTCCCCAGGTGCCCCTCTGTTGCCGCCTGGATGCTACGCTCGAACCTATCGATGTGTTCGGGGCCAAGGCCATGCTTTGAAAGCTGAAATTGCAGGAGATTCAGCGTCGCGCGAACTTCGCTAAGCTGGCAGAGTGGCACCACGCGCATTCCCGCGTCATTGATCACCGCAGCCTGAAGGCAGCCGCCGAATTCGAAGTATTCGACGATTGTGCTGTCCTTGGCAAGGTGTTGGCGCACTTCATCAAGGGGAAGCGTGCCGGCGTTGAGCAATGGCGCCAGATCGTGGTTTTGTCCTCCGCCGATTCCGCTGGCAACCGCCAGGTGCCGCTCATAATCCCGTGCTTGTTCGAGATAGTTGCGAATGCGAGCGAGCGAGTCCCTTTTGGCGCGAACTTCCTCCCGTTGTGCCTGGCGGTACGCCATGGTCATGCGTTGACGAAGGTCCTCGATGCGCTCATCGTCCGGAGGCGCCTGCGAGGTTCGTGACCGCAGCACATGTGCACCCAAACTTACCAGGTCGGCGAGACTTCGTGATTTCGCCCGTTCCATGCAGTTGAAGACGGCTCTCTCACGGTTCTCCGGGGGGGCCAGCCTGAGTGCGAAGCTCGCCAAGCGCTGGTAAATTGACAGTTTGTCCTTCAAAAAGCCGATCCGAAATGCCTCCCCTAAAATCTGGCTTCGCAGGTCTTCTAGAATCAAGTCGGCACGTTGCAGCGTCGAGTATGCCTGTTCAATCTGGCCGAGGGCTTCCTGCGCGGCGCTGAGAACGACGACAGCATGAAACTCAATCGCCGGCGACGTTGAATTCACCAGTCTACTCAGAGCATTGTGACAGTACTTTTCTGCTCGACGCGGGTGACTTCCCTCAAGCGCGAGTCGGGCCAGCAATATCTCGGCAAGAGCTGCCTTCGTCTGCAGCCCGGTCGCGACGAAGTGCCGCAACGACGACCGCGCGAGCCGCGTGGCAAATGGGAATCGCCGCTCTTCGTACAGCACCAACGCGCGATAAAAATCGATCAGGCCCGGCCAGATGCGATTGGACTCAGCCACAAACAGAGCTCGAGCCTCAGAAAAGCGCAGAAGCGCCTCGGCATTATGGCCGATCTGGCTCGCGCCGATGGCCGAGAAGGCGAGTGCTTTGGCCTTTTCGTAGAGCATCCCCAGGCCGTCAAACCCCTTGCATGCCACTTCGGCAAGCGTTGCGCCTTCCTGCGACATGTTGAGCTCAAGGTAGAGCTCGGAAAGGTCTAGATCGCAAAGCGCCATATGATAACGGTTCTTCAGACGCACACAAAGCTGGCGAGCGGTTTGGTAGAGTGCGATTGCGCGCGTGTACTCACCACGCAGATAGTGAAGATAAGCGACGTTGTAGTCCGCCTCGGCGACTAGGAGCGGAAACCCGTTCGTTTCGCAGCAATATCGGGCCTGCTGATAAGTTTCAGCGGCAAGCTCAAAATTGTTAAGGCTGGTGTGGCACACGGCCAAGTTGCGCAGGAGAACGGCAATATCCTGAGCATTGCCCGACGACTCGATCTCCTTGCGGGCTGAATCGTAGAGGGAAAGCGCCTCCTGAAAGCGGTCCTGTCGATAGTAGACATTTGCCAGGTTCACATCGAGCCTTGCAACTCGAAGTTGATCCCCATGGGCCAGAAACACTGCACGAGCGGCCGTAGCCGCGGCGAACGCGTCTTCGTAGCGGCTCAGGTACATGAGCGGCTGAATCTGATTCATAAGTGCCCGGGCGGCCTGAAGCGGCTCTCCCGAGGCATCGAAGATATCGAAGGCCCGGCGATGGTGCTCGATCGCGGTAATGTGATCTCCGGTCAAAAAACAGACATGGCCTTGCGCGCGATGGGCTACCGCCTGAGAAATGCCTTCGGACAACACGGTTGCTACGCGCATGGCTGCGTGCGCCAATCTTTCCGCCTGCCGCAGGTCGACCCTGGCTAGCGTTACTACTCCGTCATACAGGGCTTCAACGAGCCGATTTGTGAACTCGGCCGCATGATCGGATAGAAGTGCCGCTCGTGTGGCGTCCGACTCTTCCTCTGCCAGGGCCGCAATCCACGAAAACTCGCCGCCGATCGTCAAACCGTTGTAAGGGACAGCTGCGCTCATCGGAACCCGGCCTCGCCAAGCAGTCCGCGAAGGCGTTTAAGGCAGCGCCCGCGGATAAATCCGATCGACCCGATTGCCAGGCCCAGACGGCGCGCAACTTCTGCGTATGGAACCGCCTCATCACTGTAGAAGAGCATCCGTATCAGAGTACCGCAGCGCTGAGGCAGCTTGCGGATTGTCTCTCGCAGGAGTTGTTCCATTTCGACTTCAATCAGTCGTTCCGATGCAAGTGGGTTGTCATCCGAGATTTCGATCCTCGGATGGTCCTCATCCCCTCCATCGAGTGCAACATCTCTTTGTACCGGAGCCTTCTTCCATCGAAGCGACTGGTGCGATGCAACCGTCAGTAACCAGGACCGCAGAGATTCCACTTTGCGGAGATCTCCAAGCTTTGCGAAAAGCTCCACACAAACCTGCTGAAAGATATCGGCAGCATCTTGCGGCGCGGCGCCATAGCGAATCGGAACGCTGTAAATCATCCGCTCATACTTTGAAATTAGAGCTGTCCAGGCATCCTCGTTGCCGTTCAGGCACGCCTGTACCAGCTGCTCATCCTGCCACGAGGGTGAGGGCCTATTCATGCCGGGCCGCCGTAAGTCGGGTTTGAGTTGGCTCGCTCGTCGGAATCATTTGCCATCACTTCTTCCAGTAGTAAATTGCAACATTGTCCAGCATGCCCGGATCGAGTGCGCCGAGAGTCACGCCCATGAGTCCTCCGCGCACAGCGCTCAGCATGTTGGGTGATGCGAGGGAAATAAATGGCAGTTCCTGCGCATAAAGTTCTTGCACGCGGTAATAGGCCTTCTGTCTCTCAGCAACATCCGTCAAATACAACTGGCGGCGGGCCAGATCGTCGATCTCTCCCTCCCATGCTGAAGGCGGATGCTTCTCGCCCAAATCCCAAAGGTGCAGATCGCCATCGATAAGCCATAAGCTTAAAATCCCATTGGGATCGGAGTCGCCGCCGCTCAGCGCCATCACTGCCGTGTCATAGTCGTGACGTTGCGTAATCCTTTGCAGAAAGGTGTGGAACTCAAGGGAAACCACCTGGGCGTCGATACCCAACGCGCTAAACTCGTGGCTCAACAGCGTAGCAATCTCTCCCATTTGCCGATTGCTTGCGCTGGCCAGGATGGTAAATTGGACACGGTTTCCCTCACCGTCGAACAAGGCTCCATCCCGCCACCGAAAGCCAGCCGCATAAAGCAACGCGCGCGCACGGACCAGATCCTGCTTATCCGGCCGGAGTTTGGGGTCTGCCCAGTTGCGGCTGGCCGACGTTACCGGCGAGGCCAGCGGTGCCGCATGGGTTTCGAAAGCTAGCTTGACGAGCATACCACGATCAATTGCTAGCGATAATGCCTGCCGAAATTCCCTCCGTTTGAACCACTTTTGCGAGCGCGCCGCCTCCGGGAATCCTGCGGCAACATCCGTGTTGAGATTGAACAGCAGGAAATCGAAGTCGAGTCCAGGACCGCCGTCTATCATCTGGATCTGTTGAGTGCCGGAGAGCCGCTCAAGAGCTGCGAACGAATCCGCATTGAGCCGCCCCAGCAGATCGATCTGGCCAGCCGCGAACCGGATTGACTCCGCATCCTGATTCGGTAACACTGTGAAATCTACCTCATCGAGATACGGAAGAGTGTGGCCGACCGCATCCTGCTTCCAGTAATATGGGTTCCGCTCAAAGATCAGGGACTCACCGGGACGGTAGACCTTCAATCGAAAGGGGCCGAGCCCGGCTATCTCCGCAGGCGATGTCCCCAGCGTCCAGGCGGTGCTCAGCTTCTTCGCCGCATCCAGCGGCCGAAGCAGATGGCTTGGGAGCATTGCGAGACCGTCAAACAGCCTGGCTGCGGCTGCATAAGGTCGAGGGAGTTCAAAGCGAACGGCATATTGGTCAACCTTCATCACTTGAATTGGGCGGCCGTCGATAATGAGCAGGTCGTGCTGCGGTGCACTCAGATCAGGATCGAGGTAGACTCGGAATGAAAAAAGAACGTCGTCGGCTGTGAATGGAGAACCGTCTGAGAAGCGCACTCCGCGACGCAAGCGAAGCGTGTAAACCTGACCACCATGACTTACGTCCCATGAAACTGCAAGCGCGGGTTCAACAGCGTCCGTTGCACGGTTGATGTGCAGCAGGTCTGCGTGCATGATCGAGGTCACTGCGCGCGAAGAAACATCCATCGCAAACACGGGATTGAGCGTCTTGGGCTCCGCTCGGAGCGACGCATTGAGGTGCCCGCCCGTCACCCCCGAGGCCTTTGGCAGGCGAAGCATCTGGCCGGATGCCGTCGCCCCGCACACGGTAAGCGACGCAACAGCAGTTGCGATCCATAGCGCCGGGCAATCCAGGGACTTGAAACGATGCTTTGCATGGCCTTTCATGTTCAACTTTCTCCAAGGGAACTGTAACTAATGACGCGAGAAGGCCCGCATCGTAAGCGGTAGCTTGTCTGAATCAACGTCTGCCACCAGATGCAGCGCGAAAAATAGAGGAAGCATTGCCCAAACAGGGGACATCAGCCAGGGATATTCAACGATCGACGACAGATGTTGCGCTGCCGCGAGCATGCCGCCCCAACTCACCAGCGGTTCGCCCACTCCCAGCCCGAAGTACGACAACGCGACCTCGCTCGCGATGAACTGGGGTAACAAAATTGTAAATTGTGTATTGGCTTGGGGAAGGATGTCAGGCAAAATGTGCCAGCGAATCAAATGCCAGCGGGAGGCGCCGCCCGCTCGTGCCAAAGTCACGTACGATCGTTCCCGAACTGCAATGGCCGCACCGCGCAAGACCCTGGCTGGACGCGCCCAGCCGATAGCGGCCATCAATGCCGTGCTTACGGCTACCCCGGTCCAGGGCGAAGTCCTGAGCGGAATCAGCGCGCGCACAGCCAGCAACAGATAGAGCCACGGCACCGACATCATGGTTTCTACCAGCCGCATAATGAGTGCATCCACCCACCATCCCGTGAATCCAGCCGTGAGTCCGAGGATGATAGCGAGTATCGACGCGGAGAGAGCGGCCGCCAGGCTAATCGCAATCGTCGTGCGGCCGCCAAAAAGCAGGCGTGACCACACATCGCGGCCATATTCGTCGGTACCGAGAAAGTGCGGCGAATCGCCCGGATGGTTGGGCGCTATTCCGAAAAGGTGAAGGTCGCCTCCCGAGTCTGCCGCCGAACCAGACTGTCCAGCCGTGCGAACCAGAAACTCGATTGGAATCTGCTTTTCATGCAACTTCGAATACTCGCCGAACTCACCATCTACAGAGCGGCGGCGCAGAATGTAGGGGCGCCACTGCGGGTTGCCCGAGGGGGACTTGAAATGAATTCCTTCGGGCGGAAGACAAGGTAATTCCGGATCGATCGTAGAAGGATCTGTGGTCGCAAAAAAACCGGCGAACATGAAGAGCAGGGCGCAGGCAAAAAGCAATCCCCCCGCCGCTCGCGAAACAGTCATTGCGCTTCCTCGCGGATGCGTGGATCCTGCAGCCAGAGCAGGACATCGGCCAGAAGGTTACCGGCAATCAACATTCCGGCAGAACACAGCACTCCGGCCACAACAACATTGGTGTCACGGGCAAGAATCGCATTCAGCAACAACTGCCCGAGGCCGGGCCAGCCGAAAAGAACCTCCACGAACAACGACGCGCTGAGCAGGGAACCTATACCAAGGCCGAACAATGAAATCAGCGGATTGGCCGCTTCCGGCAGCATGTAGTACAGCAGAATACGACCATAAGCAAAGCCGCGCATGCGAGCCGCTTCCACGGCCGGAGCATTTCGCGCAGCATTCAGTCCTCGTTGAACATGCCGCAGCACAACCGGAAGATAGCCAAGCGCCATTGCCAGGGCAGGCAGCGCAATCTGGCTCGACAGTGATCGGAAGTGTGCCCAGGATGACTCGCCTGTCGTGCCAAGTCCTGGCAAAGGAGAGAGCGTGTGTAGTTTTAGTGCGGTCAAAAGAATCACCAGCGCAAGCACGGGCTCTGGAATCGCCCAGAAAAGCGCGGCAAGCCATCGCGTAACGGCCGCGAACCGTCCCCCTATGGAGCCGAGGAGAAGGCCGAGTGCCCAGGCGACAGACAATCCTGTCGATCCCAGTAGCAGCGTGTTGGCCAGTCGCTCTCGCAGTAGTGGGCCCACAGGTAAGTGGTAGGCAAGTGAGTTGCCAAAATCGCCGCGCAGCGCAGATTTGCACCAGAGGGCATAACGCAGTGCCAGTGGCCGGGTCAGATCGCTCTGGCTTTCCATCGCCTCAAGCGTCTTTTGAGTAATCCCCGGCTCAAGACGCAACTCAGAGAAATAGTCGCCAGGAGCTGCATGAAGCAGGCCGAAGCATAGCAGCGAAATTACGAAGAGCGAAATAAAAGAGTGGAAGAGACGTAGAGCGAGCGTCGACATCACATCTCCTCTGAATCGGGAAGAACAGCCTCTAATAGCTGTAAGGAAGCTCGATGGCGCGCCAGTTTCGAAAACTCCGTCGCAGGGTGAAACTCTATGATGCGGCCTTCATCCATCACGGCAATCCTGTCTGACACGGCAAGCATTCGGCGAAGATCGTGGGAGAAATGTATGCAGGTCAAGCCGTGCTGAACCCGAAGGCGTTGCAGGAGATCGAGGATCGACTCCTGCAGTTCGGCATCCAGGCCGGCAAGCGCTTCATCTAGAAGCAACAGAGCTGGTTGCACTACAAGAGCCCGCGCAATGGCGACCCTTTGCCGCTCGCCTCCGCTCAACTCCGACGGACGCTGTTCAAGGCAGTTGACGGGAAGAGATACCTCATCGAGTACTTGCTCGATGCGCGCAACAGCCTCACGACTCCCTGCCCGTGGAACTTGCGGGGTGAATGAACGTTGCCGGCAGATGCTGAAAGGCTCTTCGAGTATCCGGCCCACAGTAAGTCTCGGATTGAGTGCTCCCGCAGTGTCCTGCAGGATGAGTTGCAGCGATCTCCGCAGTGTGATCGGACGAGCATGAAGCAAAAGCGCTGACGATAAATGTATTTCGCCCGATTGAGGCTTGTCGATCCCAGCAATACACCGGGCGAGTGTGGATTTCCCCGAGCCGGACTGACCCACAACTGCAAGGCATTCCCCGGCCTGAGCCGTAAGACTCGTACCCTGTAATGCAAAGTGAGTACGCTGTCTTCTCAGCCAGTTTTGCCAGCCGCGATGAACCCCGTGAACAAGCCGAATGTCACGAACATCGAGCAGCGGCTTGGGTAGCTCCTTCGGTTCGCCGGAAACCGCCTTGTGCAGCGCTCTCGAACGGGCCGGCGATGGCGCATAGTCGATGAGACTACCATCTCGCAACACGAGGATGCGATCCACCAGCGCCCGCAGCATTGACAGATCGTGGCTGATGACAATCATGGCGATTTCACTGCTGGCGCGCATCTGATTCAGCAGGTCCACAATGCGTCGCTCAGCAATCGTGTCGAGCGCGGAAGTGGGCTCATCCGCCAGCAAAAGGGATGGACTCGACGCCAGTGCCTGCGCGATTGCGACCCGCTGGCATTCTCCACCGCTCAGCTCATGTGGATAGGAGCTTGCAATCCTCACCGCGTTACTCAGGCCTACTGCGCTCAAGGTCTGGAGACTCTTGTGTTGATCTCGTACTCCAGCCGATGCATCCTCAAGCTGGTGCCGAATCGCACGAAAGGGACTGAGACGGTTGCTGGGATCCTGGAAGATGACTCCAATTCGATTTCGACGTAACGAAAGGCGCTCGCGATTGGACATTGTCAGCATGTCCATGCCTTCAAAGTCAAACGCCCCACATCGAACTTCTGCTGCAGCAGTAGGCATTCCAAGAATGCAGCGGAGCAAGGAAGTCTTGCCACTCCCGCTTGGTCCCAGTATGCCAACCGCCTCTTTCCGCTCGACGGTGAGACTGGCACCCCGAAGCACCTGCACGCGGCCGCCACTGCGCAAGCGATAGTCCAGCACCAAATCCTGAATCGATAGCAGCCGCTTCATCACGATGATTCTACCATTCGCAAATATTCCACATGGCCAAACAAATCGCCAGTGAATTTTCCTCAACATTAAAATCGCGTGAACCTATATTTTTCAACGGCAATGCAGCCCCTTTTAGTCAACGAGGAGAAAGCATGTTGAAGCGGGGAATGTTGTACTGCCAGCATTTGGCGGGAATCGGGCATCTGGTGCGAAGCACAGAGTTAGCACGCTCGATGAGCGCTGAAGGATGGGAGGTGCTCCTGATATGTGGCGGAAATGTCCCTCCAGACTATCTGTTCCCCGATTCAATCAAGGTTGAGCAGCTTCAGGCCATTCAATCCGACCCGGAGTACAAGGTCCTTTTTCCATCCGCAGTCGATGTCGATTTGGATCAGGTCAAGGCATCGCGCAAGCTTCGCCTGCTGGAACTGCTCGAATCGTTTCGCCCACAGGTGATCGTCACTGAGCTTTTTCCTTTTGGTCGAAAACAGTTCGCTTACGAGCTTATGCCCCTGCTCGAGCGGGCGAGATCGGCCACCCAAGCGCCACTCATCGTGGCCAGTGTTCGAGACATCCTCGTCCGGAAACACAATCCGGAAGCCCATGAGCGCCGGGTACTTGAGATAGTGAATAGTCTCTACGACATGGTGCTTGTCCATTCGGACGAGCGGGTTCAGCCGCTTCGAAGCACTTATGCGTGCGCGCAGGCAATCCATCCGCCGGTAGTTCACACCGGCTATATCGTCGCTTCGCAAGGAACGGAAGACAACCATCCGCATGACTGCACTCAAGATACACCGATTCCGTTCTTTCCAAAGGGTGAGCAATTCATCCTGGTTAGTTGCGGCAGTGGCCGGCTCCACGCAGGTAGGGAATTGATAAGTGCTGTGCTCCAAGCCGCTCCCGCCCTGGCACGAATGTCTAATGACAAAGTCGTCATCTGTGCCGGACCGTTGGTGCCAATTGATACCTTCCGCGAGTACCAGCGGTCTGCCGCCCAGCTTCCAAATGTCCAGCTGGTTCACGATGTGCCTTCGGTGAGTGGTTTGCTTCGCCAGGCGTCTCTCTCAATCAGCCTGGGCGGTTACAACACGGTCATGGAACTGCTTGCGGCGCGTGCTCAAGGCCTGGTACTCGCAGCAGCGCCCAACGGAGACAACGAACAGAAGCTGCGCGTTGAGAGCCTCTCTTCCAAGGGCCTATTGCGCGAACTTCGGGTTGAGGACCTGGGAAAAGACAGGCTCGTGGAGTTGATTCGCGAGGCACTGGCCACGCCCCTTCCAGCTGCAGATGTCCGGATGAACGGAGCAGAAGAAAGTGCCAGGCTGTTGACTCAATATCACGAATTCGGTCGCTTTGACCGTTCCGGGCCCGGCTCGTCCCCTACTGGGGAGACCTCAGTTGTTACATCCAGCGACAAAGCGAAGGCTCTGCTTCGGAGGCAAACTGCATGCGCCTGATGGTCTATTCACATGACACTTTCGGCCTTGGCAACATCCGCCGCATGCTGGCGATCTGCAACCACCTACACAAGACCGTCGATGATCTGTCGATCCTGATCGTCACTGGGTCTCCCATGCTGCAAAGCTTTCGGGTCGCTGCCGGCATCGACTATATCAAGCTGCCATGCCTCAAACGGTCTGAGAGCGGGGAACTTGGCGTGAAGTTCCTTCCAATGGCAACCGATGAAATCGTTCGGCTTCGCCGGGATTTGCTTCTCGCGACGGTCATCTCATTCAAGCCAGACGTGGTCTTTGTAGACAAGAAGCCTGACGGCATTGCCGCCGAGCTGGAGCCGACGCTTCGACACATCCGATGTGCTCTTCCCGAAACCGTCGTCACTCTTGTGCTCCGCGACATTCTGGACACACCCGAAACGACGATAGAGGAGTGGACGAAGCGCGGTTATCACAACATCCTGCACTGGTACTACGACAACATCTTTGTCCTCGGATCGCGTCACATCTTCGATGTCTGCGACGAATACAAGATTCCCGCCGCGCTCAGGCGCAAGGTCGTCTATTGCGGATATGTTGCACGGGAAGAGGCCTGGCAGGACGGAAGCGTGTCGCGTGCACGGCTCGGAATCGGCGATGACACCTCTCTACTTCTCGCAACTGCCGGCGGAGGCGAAGATGGATTCACAGTGCTGTTGCGCAGTATACAGGCCGCAAAGAAAATCGGGGAAACTCGCAAGGTTCATGCACTCGTCGTCGCCGGCCCGGAACTGCCCATCATGCAAAGGGCCAGACTTATCGCCGCAGCTGGCCATTCTGCTGCGATATCGGTTGTCGAGTTTCTGCCGGACATGCTGAGCCACATGCAGGCGGCCGATGTGGTTATCTCAATGGGCGGTTACAACACCATTTGTGAACTCGCCACCTTAAACAAGCGAGCAGTAATAGTACCGCGTGTCCAGCCCGTGCTTGAGCAATCGATTCGGATGGAGCGCATGGCCGGTTATGGACCGTTTATCGCGCTGTCTCCTAACCATCTTGATTCCGATCGCCTCTGCGAAGCAATTCAGAGCCATTTGCAGACGCGGCAACTGTCCTCATCCGCCGAGTGGGGGCTCGATCTGGGCGCTCTCCCCCGCATCGCCAAATATCTTGACCACCACAAAAGCAGGCGAGGTAACTCAACTTCGCAGCCATTTGGCGCAGAATCTCTCAACTACGACGGCAAGGACGATCTCATCGATGCCACAGCCTGCTGACAATCCAACACACTTACACAACCTGAGGAATTGACATCGATGACCGCCCTCCCCATGCGCATTGGATTTTTGGTGAAGACTTTCCCTCGACTATCGGAAACATTCATTCTCAATGAGGTCCTTGGTCTTGAGAGTCTTGGCTGGGACCTCCATATCTACTCCTTGAAGCGGCCGGTAGACGAGCCCATTCATCCCGGCGTTCACCAGGTCAAGGCTCCGGTCAGCTACATACCCTCGCTCATGCCCACAGCTTCGCTCGCCGATCCGCTCGGCATCTTTGCTGCCCACGCAAAGTTGTTGTTGAAGCATCCAATACGATATGTCTCTGCCCTGCGACGCCACTTCTTCCAAACCGCGGACAAACGCCTCAAGGAATTTTTCCAGGCCGGGTATCTTGCCGTCTCGCTGCAAAACGCCGACATCACCCACCTGCACGTCCATTTTGCAAATACACCTACCGCCGTTGCGGAAATAGCTCATTGGCTCACCGGCATTCCATTCAGCTTTACGGCTCACGCGAAAGATATCTATACCAGCAACAAGGCCGACCTGGCTCGCCGCATAACGACGGCTGCTTCCGTCCTTACCTGCACTGGATTTAACGAACGCTATCTGCGTTCCATCGCAGGTGAGGAGGCCTCAATTCATCTGGCCTATCACGGAATCGATATGGCGCAATTCACAGGGGCGGCAAAGAACAACTCTGTGAAGAACGATGAGCAGGTTCCGGTGGTTTTGAGTGTCGGCCGCTTCTGTGAAAAGAAGGGTCTCGATGACCTTATTCGCGCTTGCGCCATCTTGCAAGACAAGGGCGTTCGCTTCCATTGTGTTCTCGTCGGCTATGGTCCACTCGATAATCAGCTCAAAGAGTTGCGTAGAAAACTCAAATTGGAAGCGTGTGTTGAAATGCCGGGGCGAATGGGACAGACTGAAGTGATTGAGAGATATCGCAAGGCCTCCGTGTTTGCGTTGCCTTGCCTGGTTACCGACAGTGGAGATCGGGATGGCATTCCCAATGTGCTGTTTGAAGCCATGGCGCTCGGTGTCCCTGTAATTACGACAAACGTAAGCGGCATCACGGAGCTGGTTGTCGCGCGGGAAACAGGCTGGATTGTAGAGCCTCGAAAACCCGATCAGCTTGCCGCATCGATTGAGTATGTTCTAACCCATCCCCATCAGGCTGCTGAACTGGCTGGAAACGCTCGGCGGCGTGTACTTGAGGAGTTCACGCTCGATGTCAGCTCGCGCCGAGTACACGATCAATTGCTGTTTGCGGTGAAGCGGGGATTGGCATCCCTGGAAAACCGTCGCAGTGTCAAAGCTCTTTACCAGGAGCCTAACCTGTGAAGCGTACACCGATTACTCCCATTACGCCGCCCAATTCCTCCCGCATTATGGCCGGCTTGTTCAGGATCTGTCGCGCCGACATGCTGGCAGAGCGCGTATCGCTGTCTGCCGCGATATGCGCAGTTCTGGCGACTGTGGTGTTTCGCGTGCTCGAGCCATGGCCGCTGAAGTTTATCTATGACGTCATCTTTCGTCACGGTCATGAACACGGCAACGCTGTCTATATTCTCGGTCATGCATTGTTGCCCCAATATCTCGATCATAGACTTCTGTTGATATGGGCTGCGGTCTCGGGGCTCGTTGTCTTCAGTGGATTGGCCGGTACTTTCGACTACCTCGGCAATGTCTCGATGGGTAACACCGCATCCAGGGTCCTTGCCAAACTCCGCATTCGCCTCTTTCGTCACGTCCAGTCGCTCGACATGAGCTTCCACAGCCGTCACAACGCGGGCGACCTTACGGCTGCTGTTACTGCCGACATCGATCGACTCCGCGACGTAACGGTCTCTGCCTTGCTCCCGTTTGTCTCCAACACCCTCGTTCTGGCGGCGATGGTGGCTGTGATGATGTGGATGAATTGGCGCCTTGGATTGCTTGTACTCGTTGCATTTCCAGCGTTTTACTTTGTGGTAACACGCATTACCGCACGTATTCAATTGATTGCGCGAGAGCAACGACTTCGGGATGGCGGGATTGCCGCAGTTGCGGCCGAAGCCATGGGCGCAATGCAGACAATTCAGGCTTTCGGTCTCGAAGAGGAGTTTGTCAGCCGGTTTGCGGGAGACAATCGTGGCAGCCTCATTGAGGGGAACCGGGCGCAGCGCCTTTCTTCGCGTCTCGAACGCACGGTGGACCTGTTTGCATCCATCAGCACGGCATCGATACTGCTGCTAGGCGCAAGCATTGTGCTTGACGGAAAGCTTACCGCCGGTGACCTCATTGTGTTCGTGAGCTATCTTCGCAACTCCTTCAAGCCCATCAGGCAGACCGCTAAGTATCTGGCTCAGATTGCAAAGGCGCTCGCTTCAGGAGGACGGATTCTGGCCCTGCTGGGAGAAGTTCCGGCTATCACAGATCCGGTGGCTCCTGTCGCAGTCTCGCGCTTTCGCGGCGAAATACGCTTTGACTCCGTAAGCTTCGGCTACAAGCCGGGAAGCCCGGTGCTCCACGATGTCTCGTTTGAGCTGCGCAAGGGGGAACGGGTGGCCATCGTGGGGCCCTCGGGCAGTGGCAAATCGACTCTGGTATCCCTACTTCTCCGCTTTTACGACCCACAGCAGGGAGCGATTTATGTCGACGGTGAGGACATCAGGACCTATTCGGTCGCCAGCCTTCGCTCCCAGATCGCAGTTGTGATGCAGGACAGCGTACTCTTCACCGGCAGCATCGGAGACAACATTGGCTTTGGTTCAAAACATCCCTGCGAAGGAGAGATCCGCAACGCCGCAGCCAAGGCACGCGCTGACGAGTTCATTCACCGCCTCCCCCAACAATATTCCACGCCCGTAGGCGAGCGCGGGCTGACTTTGTCGGGCGGACAGAGGCAACGAATTGCAATCGCTCGCGCGCATCTGCGGAATTCCACAATCCTTCTACTCGATGAGGCGACGACCGGGCTCGACAGTCGAAATCAGGTGCTCGTGTTGGCCGCATTACGAGAGCTCAGCAAGGGGCGCACGACGCTATTCATCACGCATGACATTCTCTCTGCGCAGGACGCAGATCGAATTCTCTTCATCTCAAACGGCCGGCTTGCCGAAGAAGGCACCCATGAAAGCCTGATCCGTAAAGGGGGTGCATATGCAGCGATGTGCCAACAGCAGTACCGTGCAGACGTTGAGGAGACGGCCGTCCATGCAGTGTGAAAGCGATGCGCCCACCCGCATTTGGATTCTGCGCCACGGCCAGAGCAATTTGAATGAGGCGCAATGCTTCCAGGGGAGTGGCGCCGCAAGTAGTCTCACGGAGCACGGCGTGCGAAGTGCCCAGCGCGCGGCTGTTCGTCTATTGGAAGAGAAGATTGATTCGGTCTATTTCAGCCCTCTTGAGCGAGCCGAGGAGACTTGCAGACTGGTTCAAAGCGTTCTGTACAGGCATGGGGTCTACCCGCAGTGTCACCCGGAGCCGGCGCTGCAGGAACTGGACCTTCCGGGATGGGAGGGGCACGGTTACGAGGTTGTACGCCGGATGCATCCTGAGTCATTTCGCCAGTTTCGCCTTGCTCCGGCGTCGTTCTCTTTGACTGGGCTCGAAGGTAGGCAAGTGTGGCCGATTGTGGAACTGGAGCAACGCATCCGGTCTCTGATGCCGCGCATCCTGAGCCAGCATGCGGGACGTAATGTCTTGTTGGTCACGCATGGTGGGCCCGCGCGAATTCTTTTGCTTGCCGCGCTTGGAATGAGTCTGGACCACTTTCATTCCATACAGCAATCGCACGGAGGCTTGAGTTGTATCTCCGCAACCCGGTGGCCGAATCAGCTTAAGCTGGTTCTCCTCAACGAGACTTTTCATACCGGGGAGATTCTTCCAAAGTTGAAAGAGGGAAGGACCGGGGTGAGGCTGCTGATGGTAACCAGTGACATCTCTGTGCCTTCCGGTGGGGAGAGCGCCGATGGAATTGCGCACCTTCTGGAGAGCTTGCCCATCCATTGTGTCCTTGCTGCCGGATCTGATGGAGTCATGAAGGCGATGCGCCTTCTACGCTTCAGAAACCGGGCCACAGTTGAGACGTGCACTGAAGGTGATCTTAGCGGAGCTTTTGAGAATCAGCTTAGAAAGCGAAGTTCAAATACCCTTGTCAACATTCTCATTACCGGACGTAGCGAGGTGCTGGCGGGGCTCTTGTTGCGTTCCATGCAATCCAACATCGAAGCCCCGCTGGGTTTGCAGTTACGTTCTGGCCTGAGCGTCATCCATCTTCCCGGAGTAGATCAGCGCCCAATTCTGCAGGCAGTAAATTCATATCGCGCCGGGTAAAGCCTGGCTGGAGGAGCAGCATGAAGATTCTTGTCACAGGGGCCGCCGGGTTCATTGGCTTTCACCTCGCACAGAAATTGGTTGACCACTCGCATAGCGTCTTTGGGATAGACAGCATGAACGATTACTACCCCGTGGCCTTGAAAGAGGCCCGGCTGGCCCAACTAGAGCGGAGCGGATTCTTCGAGTTCGAGGCACTGAATCTTGCCAATGCTCATGCGGTTGCCGCCTATATTCGTCGTGTGCAGCCGGACTGCGTCGTGCACCTGGCTGCCCAGGCTGGGGTGCGTTACTCGATGGAAAATCCCGGTGCCTACGTAGAAAGCAACCTGGCAGGATTTGTGAATCTGATGGAAGCTTGTGCTCATGTAGACGGGCTGCGTCACTTCCTCTACGCGTCGTCAAGCTCTGTGTATGGGGCAAATACGGCCATACCTTTCCGCACTGCAGATCCCGTTAACTATCCTGTCTCTCTCTATGCCGCAACCAAGAAAGCGAACGAGCTCATCGCGCACGCCTACAGCCATCTGTATGACATGCCGGTGACTGGGATGCGGTTCTTTACGGTCTACGGACCGTGGGGACGTCCGGATATGGCCTACTACAAGTTTGCCGATTCCATCATGAATCGTCTTCCGATCAAGGTCTATAACAACGGGATGATGCAGCGGGACTTTACCTATATCGACGATGTGGTTGAAGCCATCATCCGTCTGATCCAGATGCCGCCTGTGAGTACCCAGGCAGAGATCAGCGGCGGCGAGTTCCTCAGCAATGCTCGCAGTCGCGTACTGAACATCGGAAACAATAGCCCTGTCGAACTCCTTCACTTCATTGAGTTGTTGGAGAGGAACCTTGGGCGGTGCGCAATCAGAGAATACCTTCCCATGCAGCCGGGCGACGTGCACATGACATACGCCTGCATCGACGAACTCAGTTCCCTCACTGGCTTCCGGCCAAGAGTGGCCATCGAAGAGGGTATCGAACGCTTCGCAGACTGGTATCTGCGCTACAACAACGAAATGGTTGAGAGAATTGCATGAAGGTGATGAGCAGACGAGTTATCAACGGAGCGAGTTCCGTGTTCCTGGCTACGGCATTCGCTCTTCTGTCGGGGCGGGCAGAGTCGCCGAATGCCGGAGCGGTGCGCGGGCTTGTAGAGGATGAAAACGGCAAGGGCATTTCCGGAGCCAATGTCACAGCAGCTTGCAATCGTCAGTTGCCGGTAAATGTCACAACTGCGAATGACGGGACCTATACGCTGATGCTGCCCCTGAACGCCATGTGCAGTCTACATGCTTCGGCTCCAGATTTCGCGCAGAGTCCCGATGTTTCCGTGACAACTCCAACGTCGACCCCATTTAAGTTCACATTGCGGGTAGAAACTGTAACTGCGGATGTCATAGTGCAAGCAGGCGATGAACCCTTGATCGGCATGGATCCTGAATCGAATGCGGGTGCCATTGTCCTCGGTAGCCAGGACCTGGACTCGTTGCCGGACGACCCCGACGATCTTATGGAAGACCTTGTTGCTATGGCTGGCCCGTCGGCATCTGGCGGCGTTCAGCTTTATACCGATGGCTTCACCGGGCAAAAGCTGCCTCCGAAGGAGGCAATTCGTCAGATAAAGATCAACCAGAACCCATACTCCGCGCAGTACGATCACGTCGGAACGAGCAGGATCGAGATCCTGACAAAGCCGGGAACAAACCCTGTCCACGGTTCGGCTCAGTACCGCATCAGCGATGCGGCGCTCGACTCGCGCAATCCTTTCGCAGGCACCCAGGCACCCTATCGTTCGCAACTCGCCACCGCAAGTATTGGCGGTCCTGCATCGCAGAAGCTCTCTTACTTCCTCGACTTCCAAGACCGTATCGCCACCAATAATGCCGTGGTAGATGCGCAGGTGTTGAGTCCTGCCATGCAAGTGGTTTCCCTCAACCAGACGCTCCTCGTTCCGGCGAAGAATTGGTCCGCTGGAGGCCGCATTGATCTTCAGGCGTCCGCAAAAGCGTCGCTCACAACTCGCTTTGAGTTCACGCGAGATCAGGCCGATGTGAATGGAGCAGGCGGCTTTCTACTCGGCACCGCCGCTTACGCGTCTAGCTTGCAATCGGCTGACAGTCAGACCGCTGTAACCACCACTCTTGGCCGGTCAACCGTCAATGACCTGCGCTTTCAGTTGCTCTCTCAAAGCGCCAATCAGACTCCTTCCAGCGCGACACCGACAATCGATGTGCTCGATGCCTTCATTGGAGGCGGCGCGGCAGGCGGAAACTTCGCCCGTCATCAATCGCTCTACGAACTCCAGGACTACGTGTCGCACATTAATGGCCCGCACACTATGGTCTTCGGCGCGCAGGCACGGATGTTAAGCTTTCAAGACCAGTCGCCAGACAATTTCAATGGTCAATTCCTGTTTGCCGGCGGCGTTGCCCCCCTTCTGGATGCAAATAACCACCCTGTGCTCGGACCGGGCGGCCTACCTACGTCGACGAACGTCTCTTCCATCGAGCGATACCGGCGCACAACGATGTTTGAGGCCATGGGCCTAACGCCGTCCGAGGTAAGGAGTTTGGGTGGTGGAGCGTCCCAGTATATCGCCGCCGCTGGTAACCCCGTCTCCAATTTCTTGCAGTTCGATTTCGGAGCATTCCTCCAGGATGACTGGAAGATTGGATCGCGGTTGACACTCAGTTCAGGAATTCGTTGGGAGGGGCAAAACACAATCAACCGCTGGTTCGATTTCGGTCCACGCCTCGCAGCAGCGTGGATGCCCGGCGGCCCGCACTCCGGAACGGTACTTCGCGCTGGTTCCGGCATCTTCTTCGTGCGCTTTGCTCCGGATCTTTACGTCAATGCTTTGCATTACAACGGAATTGCGCAGCAGCGATTCGTCGTCTCCAACCCCGACTTCTATCCCACTCCCATGCCAGTGCCTTCGCTGGTCGGCGTAGGTGCCCCTGAGAGCATTCAAACCATCTCGCCCTCGCTGCGAACTCCGTACATGATCCAGACATCGCTGACGCTTGAGCAGATGCTGCCCCACGCAATCGTCTTTGCCATCACGGGAGCCAATACTCTGGGCCGCCACCTGCTTTACTCCTCCAACATCGTCGGCGGGCCTTCGGCGGGAAATAACTATCAGTACCAGTCTGAAGGAGCGTTGGATGAGAATCAGTTCACCTTCTCGCTCCGCCGCAAATATCGCAACGGCTTTGCCCTCTTCGGTCATTACACATGGACCAGTGCGCAATCCAATACGGATGGAGCCGGCATGTTTCCGGTAGCTCAAAGCAATATTGCAGCCGAACGTGGGCGTGCGGAGACAGACATACGGCACTATGCCGTCGTCAATGGAACCATGCCTGGTATCCTCGGCACAATGCTGAGCCCCTACATCATTTTGCGCTCGGGCGCTCCCTTCAATATTGTTACCGGACACGACAACAACGGAGACTCTATATTCAATGACCGGCCCGGCTTGAGCCTCGATCCAAATCGTCCGGGGGTGGTGCAAACGCCCTACGGATTGCTGGACCCGATGCCCGCGCCGGGAGAGAAAATTATCCCTCGCAACTTCGGCCAAGGCCCAGGCTTTGCTGAAATGAACCTTCGGGTCAGCCGAGCATTTGGCCTGCACTTCAACGAGAAGGGCCCCATTGCGCCTTCAGCTATCCTGCATCGCGGGCTGTTTTACACTCCCAAGCCGCCATCCGGAGTCCGTCTGCTCGCCAGCGTTACGGCCCGGAACCTTCTAAATTCGGATAACCGCGGGTTGCCAGTAGGAAACCTTAGTTCTCCCCTGTTCGATACATCGAACACAATGTCCTCGGCTACCGATCCATCATTGCCGATGTACGGTAACAATAGGAGGCTTCAATTCGAACTGCGACTCAACTTTTGATCTCCGCCACCAAGTCTAAGCCCACCGTTTTCGGCCAGATTGCTTTCAGCGTCCGATGCATAGGTGCCTCATCCGACCCTCTGTAGATGCCTATGTAACCGAGAAAATCGTTGTCCGATTCCGGTGATTCTGTTCTGGACACGTCGAGGCTGGACCGTGCTGAGTTCGTCTGATTCATCGAGCGGCCCTCTGTCCTAACTTGGCGTAGCCGGAACCCAAGCGGGCGTTGTTTATCATTTTCCGGTGAACATTGAACTTCTGACCGAGCGTTATGCGGCTCAGGTCACCGCGGTGCTGAGTTGCTGGGACCGGGTGCTGGTGTTCGGTACCCTGCCGAAGATCTGCTTTGCCGAGGGCAAGACCTCGTATTTGCACGAGCGGAGAGTGCGCATCTTTGACTATCCGATCTGCGATTCGCACTATGAGGCGTTTCGTATGGAACGGCAAACAACAGGGCTGAATAGACCGGACTCGGATACTGTCGAAGGGCGTGGAGGAATATGAGGCAGAAGCAAGGCACGCGCGCGGGCGGCCACGTGGATATTCGCAAGCTGAAACGGAAGCCGGAGGCCAACCTTCCGTCCCTCAGCAAGGCGAGACTAGAAGCGCTGATTGAGGAAGCCGTGGTGGATGCTTACGGTGACGAAGAACAGACCGGCGGCTACTTTAAGATGATTGAGGAGCATCTTGCACTGCCCTTCTCTGTCAGCATGCTGGGCGTTGAGGCAGTTGTGGAACCGGTGGAGATGACGCGCGATGATCGAATTGTTGCGGTCTGCAAGCGAGACGGAGTCAAGCAGAGGATTGAAATCCTCGATCTGCTGTTGCCCAAGCCAATACCGGCTGGCGCGGAATGGATTGCGGCATACAGTCATTGGCGCAAAGGATTCTAAGTGAGCGAGTATCAGTATTACGACTTCAAAGCAATTGACCACGCGCTGACGAAGACCGAGATGGCCGCTCTTCGCGACCTCTCCACGCGCGCCGTAATTACCACGACGAGTTTTACGAATCACTACGAGTGGGGCGACTTGAAAGCCAACCCGCTCAAACTTCTGGAAACGTATTTCGACGCATTTGTCTATGTGGCAAATTGGGGGACGCGAGAATTCCATCTTCGCTTGCCCAAGGATCTGGCCGACGTCAAACATCTCAAATCGATACTTCCAGGCGAGGCTGCGAGCGTACGGAGTGCCGGACAGTTCGTGATTATCAGCCTTGAAAGTGAAGTTGAGTCCGACGAAGACTGGGATGATGGCACTGGCTGGATGGGATCGTTGGTTTCTCTGCGCTCCAATCTTCTTCGCGGCGATTTTCGTTGCCTGTATCTCGGATGGCTGCATAGCGTGGAGTGTCACGAATTCTCTGAAGATACGCTGGAGCCTCCAGTGCCTGCCGGCCTGCGGGAATTGTCAGCGCCCCTTGAGTCGCTGATCGAATTCCTTGGAATCGATGAGGATCTCGTCGAAGTTGCAGCCTCCGCTTCTGCGCCCTTGAAAGCAGAGCCTTCGCGCAAGGAACTTGCAACCTGGGTTCGGGGCTTGCCTGCGAATGAAAAGGATGACCTTCTCATCGACTTTCTGTCAGAGCCCAGTGAGCGGTGCAGCCTCGAACTTCTGCAGCGCTTTCAGCGGGAGAACGCCGGCGCGGCGAGCCACGGTGCAATCGAACGGCGTACAGTGAAAGATCTCCTGACAGCAGCCCGTGTCCGCGCCGATGAGCGGGCAAGGCAATTGAGTGCCAAGCGAGCGGCTGACGCAGCACGGAAGAAAGCGAAGGACGAGGCGGATCGCGCGGTGTACCTCGAGGATCTTGCGAAGCGCGAGAAGGCGGTCTGGAAGCAGGTGGAGACGTATATCCAGCAGCGGCAGCCGAAGGATTACGAGCGGGCCGTGATTCTGTTAGTGGATCTGCATGACCTGGCTGTTCGCCAGGGGGATGAAACCGGGTTTCAGTTAACGATGGAGGAGCTTCGCAAAACACATGCCGCCAAGGGCGCCTTCCTGCGACGGCTGGCAAAGGCAAAACTTTAGAGGAAGCATGCAAATCATTGTTATCCGCCAGAAACACTTGCGCCAAATGCGAAAGCAAAAGGCTTAGGCGCTGTACATAAATAAGTGCTTCATGTTGGCGATATAGTATAGTTCCGGTCGCCGTGGAAGGAATGGCGCGCCAGTTGGATGGCGGCCAATTTCGCGTCGGAG
>VFSW01002858.1_pt1 | contig 26032 bp, 18 predicted proteins | sample 5358111 | NCBI WGS metagenome assembly VFSW01 (sample SAMN11554181, study PRJNA540505) | mine drainage metagenome | isolation source: sediment from site ElyBrook_90M | place: USA: Ely Copper Mine, Vershire, VT | collected 2017 | reverse complement strand
GCAAAATGCAACGCGTGTACCCCAAACTGCTTGGCAGTCAATCTCCTAAAGAAGATCCGATCTAGACACTAGAGCATCGATCAAATAATGGTGGAGGTGTGCTCTTATCCCTGCGCGAAAGGCTGGCCTTGAGGCACGGGAGCATAGCTACGCTGCCGGATCTGGCTGCGCCAGCGCGACGCGCCGACCGACGCGCCCAGGGTGATGAAAAGCGCCAGCGGGCCAATCGCCAGCAGGGCGAGCGCGAGGTCGCGAAAGATCACCGCGCCCGCCAGACCCACTGCCTGCTGGGCCACTGAGGTCGCGCTATAGGGGTCCACCGTGAAGATGGTGCCGTCGGTGCCGGTCAGCGCCGTGACGACGACGCTAAAGACCAGCCAGACGATCATGCCAATGCCGATGGCGATCAGTCCTGAGCGACGCCCCAGCCCGCCGTCGCCAGTGGCCAGCGCCGTGTTGCGCGCCGCATAATACGCCGCGGCCATGCACAGCAGCGCGCCGACGAAGAGGGAGACCACGCCGACGGCGAGAGGAATGATCAGTTCAACAGGGGAGAAGTATCCCGATTCGCTGGGGTTTTGCGAGACGTGCAACAAGATGATCAGCCCGCTTTGATGCGCTGTGGCGGTCGAGGTCGCGACGGCGATCTGCATCAGATTGACGGCGGCGCACAGCGCGCCAAAGCCGAGGCCGACGCTATTCGCCAATGGGCGCTGCATGGCGCGCAAGCTCAGTGGCGACGGTGGCGTCATCATCATGGCACATTCCCCCAGATGGTGGCTGTATGGCTCGCGCTCATTGGTGCGGCGGGCCAGCCTCACGGCCACCGAGCACGTGCTGCATGCGCTCGCCAAAGGTGTGACCGGGGCCGATGAGCACAGACATGCGCCAGAGGCTCATGCCAGCGGTGCCGATCAAGAACGCGACGACGACGACCCAAACGAGCGGCGAGCTAAGGCCAGCGCGCAAAAAGACGTACCCCAACGCCCCGGCGCAGACGAGCTGAATGAGAAATGTCAGCGTGGCGTGGCCGCCAAAGCCTAGCCAGCGCGCCCAACTCGGCCCGCTCTTTAGCCCGCGCTGCGCTATGCCGTCGAGGAAGCTGACGCGCAATATCCACAGCCACGCCGCCGCCGCGACGATATAGAAGCCGAACGCCAGCCAGCGCAACCCCTGCGTGCCCAATTGCAGCACGTCATAGGGGCCAAACAGCCAGAACAACGTAAAGGTCCAGGCGAGCGAGCGGAAGAGATACGGCCGGTCGAACCACCAGGTGCCGGGATGGCCGCGCACTTGATCGACAAAGAAGACAAACAGATTGCGCGCGATGGCATAGAGGCCACCGAGGATGATGAGTGACGTGATCACCGCGCCGACGATGGAGCTAGTCATCAAAAGCTTCCCCTCTCACTGCTCGATGCCGCCGCCACGTCAGGCCGGGCATCCGGGGTGCGCCGCAAGCTGCGATCGGCGTGCGACCTCTGCTCACAAAGCATACCATGACACGAGCGGGCGCGCAATGACGCGCCTCTGTTTGTGAAGCGCGTCATATTTCCTTTGTGGCGGCATGGTCCCTTTCTTGCCATTGGCAGGGGGCAGGGCCAGCCTGGCTCAGAATTGATAGTCGCTGGGCGAGACTTCGCTGAGATAGTGCGTCAGCAGTTGGATGTCGGCCTCGATGTCGTCGAGGCTGACCATCTCGTTGACCGTGTGCACGTAGCGCGAGGGCAGCGAGAGGGTAGCCGAAGTCGTGCCGCCGCGCGTTTTTTGCATGGCCGCCGCGTCGGTCGAGCCGCCGGGCAGCACCTCCATCTGGTGGGCGATGCCCTCGCGGCGCGCGATGTCGCGCAGGTGGCGCATGAGCTTGGGATGAGCGATGTGGCCGCTATCCATCACTTTGATGGCGACGCCCTTGCCGACGTGCGTCACGGCGTCTTGCTCGGCGCTGCCGGGCATCTCGACGGCCAGCGTCGTGTCGAGCGCGATGGCGATGTCGGGGTTCACTTCATAGGCCGCCGTCGTGGCGCCGCGCAAGCCGACTTCTTCTTGCACCGTCGCCACCGCGTAGACCGTGGCGTTGGGATTTTTGAGCCGGCGCATCGTCTCGATGAGCACGAACAGGCCGGAGCGATCATCCAGTGCCTTGCTGATGACGCAATCGCCGACGATCTCGAGCGTGCGATCCATCGTCACGAAATCGCCAATCTCGACGTGCTGTTTGATTTGCTCGACACTCATGCCGAGATCCACGAAGAGATCGTTGAGCGTGACTTGGCCCTCGGCCTTGTCGCGCTGCAGGTGAATGGGCTTGCGCGCCGCCGTCAGCACGCCGCGCAGCGCGCCGTGACCTTGCGAGTGCACGAGCACGCGCTGGGCGACGAGCACGCTGGGGTCATGACCGCCGACCGGCTGCACGCGCAGATAGCCCTGGTCGTCGATGTGCTTGACGAGAAAGCCGATCTCGTCCATATGCGCGGCGATCATCACTTTGGTCTTGCCGGGGCCATGTTTGACGGCGATGACGTTGCCCATCGCGTCCACTTTCACTTCGTCCACCAGCGGGCGCAGCTCGTCGATGACGAGCGCGCGCACCTGCTCTTCGCGTCCAGAGGTGCCCGGCGTCTCGGTCAGCCGCTTGAGCAGCCCGATGTCAAAAGCTCGCTTATGCCCATTGAGCGACACGGTCGCGCCCTGAACCCTTTTGCTCTCCGACTTTCCCTTTGGCATGTCATCCACTCCCACTTCAACTTCAAATGAATCGATCCGCGCGAGCACGAGCGCCCGCCGTGAGACCGCTACGCTAGATTCTCTAAGGCATAGTATGACAAAACTGAACCCACCGCAAGGTGCGGGGTTGAACTCCAGCGCATGGCGGGTTTTCTCGGCTTTAGCCCGTGCTATATGTGCCACTATGTGCACAATTTCAGTTGGGAGTAGAAACTAGAACGACAGAAAGCCACCTATGACCCACTTGATTGAGCAGGTGGTCACGCAGATCGTGCACGCGCCAGGTGGCCGCCAGCGCCATCACCGCAGCGCTTTCATCATCGACGGCGGCTGGACGGCGCATTTAGAACACATCCCCTCTCCGGGCGTCTGCTCGGAGAGGGGTGAGTGGAGGGCGAAGCTCACTGCGCCAGCAGGCGCAGCACATAGGGCAAGATGCCCCCATGTCGGTAATATTCGATGTCGATGGCGCTGTCGAGGCGCGCGATCGTGTCGAATTCCAGTGTCGTGCCGTCGGCGCGGGTCGCGTTCACGCGCACCCGCTGGTGCGGCGTCAGCCCCCCGGCGATGCCCGAGACGCTAAAAGTCTCGGTGCCGTCGAGGCCCACGCTCTGGCGGTTTTGTCCCGGCATATATTGCAGCGGCAGCACGCCCATATCGACCAGATTGCTGCGGTGAATGCGCTCGTAGGACTCGGCGATCACCACGCGCACGCCGAGCAGCATCGTGCCTTTGGCCGCCCAGTCGCGCGAGCTGCCCGTGCCGTACTCTCTGCCGGCCAGCACGACCAGCGGCGTGCCATCGCTGATGTAGCGCATGGCGGCGTCATAGATGGTCATCGGATCGCCATCGGGCAGGTGCTTCGTCCAATAGCCCTCTTTGCCGTCGGCCAGGACGTTGCGCAGGCGGATGTTGCCAAACGTGCCGCGCATCATCACTTCGTGGTTGCCGCGCCGCGAGCCATAGGAATTGAAATCGCGCGGCGCCACGCCGTGCTCGACCAGGTAGCGTCCCGCCGGACTGTCGGCCTTGAAGCCACCCGCCGGCGAGATGTGATCGGTCGTCACCGCGTCGCCCAACACCACCAGCGCGCGCGCGCCCGCGACATCCGTCAAGGGCGCCGGCTCCATCGTCAGTTGCTCGAAAAACGGTGGATTGCGCACGTAGGTCGAGGCGTCGTCCCAGTCGAAAAGCTCCCCCGCCGGCACCGGCAGAGCGCGCCACTGATCGTCGCCGTCGAAGACCTGGGCATATTCCTTGCGATAGGCGTCGGCGCTCACCGATTGACGCATCGTCTCACTGATCTCTTCTTGCGTCGGCCAGATGTCGCGTAAAAAGACTGGCTCGCCGTTGGGGTCGTGGCCCAGCGGATCAGTCGTAAGGTCGGTTTCCACCGTGCCGGCCAGGGCATAAGCCACCACCAGCGGTGGCGACGCCAGGTAATTCGCGCGCACCTCGCCGTGGATGCGCCCCTCGAAGTTGCGATTGCCGCTCAGCACCGCCGCCACCACGAGATCCTCGCTCTTGATCGCCTCAGAGACGGGCACGGGCAAGGGGCCGCTGTTGCCGATGCAGTTATGGACCGCTATCGTGCCAGCCACAAAAGCATGCATGTCATCCACGGCCAGATCGAACACCGCGCGCTTACCAACCGATTGTCGATCGATTACCTGGAGCGCGAGCGTTGGCAGCGTGAGCGCTTCTTTCTCGACGCAATAGCGCTTGGCGGAATCTGCCTCCGCGCGCGAGCGGAGAGGCGCGAACCACTCACGCGCACCTACCTGCCTGAGCATCTCGACGGGCGATGGGAAGCCGCAGCTCTGCCGGTGCAGCGGCTGAAACGTGCGTGCCGTGGCTTGCGGCAGCCGCGAGAAGCGATCATGCCCCTCGAGCAGCGCGTAGTGCGGGAATATCACGGTCTCGCGCTGCGTCAGCTCCGCCGCAACCATCTGGCGCGCCTGAGAGAATGACAGCTCATCTCGCGACTCGTGCAGCTCGTCCAGGTGATCCGACATCCACAGGCGCTGCTGGTCGATCGTAGCTATCGTGCGCCAATAGACCGCCGCCGCGCTGGACCGCATCTGCTTGTCTACACAATAGCGGAATCCCACGCGCTCCACGAACGAGAGGCCGTCTGGAAGATCCAGGCGAACTTCCACGCGAGGAACGCCGTCCTGGGCTGTGGGATAGGAGGAAGCCGCGTGGCGCGTCGGATATTCGTCTATCGCCGCCCCAGCGGTCTCGACGCCACAGCGCGCCAGGAGGCGAACAATTTCGCCCATAACCTGCTTGAGGCGCTCTATATGATCTGGCCTGGCGCTTTGAGAAAATTTAGGGGGTTCGAGCGTCGCTTGTTCTTCACTCTGGCCCCAGCGGTGCAAGACGGGAGCATGCCCGTCGGCCCCGAAGAGGCCGCCCAGGAACTCGCGCACCACTACCAGGGGGCAGCTTTCATCCAACACGAACGCCGGCAGTGTCGGTGCTTGCTCGATGCGTCGCCCAACGCGCACGCCAGGCAGGGCGCTGATAGCTTTTGTCAGCGCCATCGGCAGCACGATTGCCCTCTTCTGCTCGTCATACCAAGTTGCCGCGGGACGCCAGCCTGTGATCAGTTCAATATCATTGAGAACGACCTGGCGATCGATGGCTTGTCCAACATTCATTCGCCCTTGTCCGCAGACGCTGATCGAGCCGTCGCTGAGCAGATGGCCAACCAGGCGCGCAAATGCCAATGTGCGCAGCCGTTCCTGAGGAGTATCGAGAGTAAATATCAAGTCGCCCGCTGGCAAAGCGTACCCTATTTCATCCTCACCAGTCTCGTCCAGCGGGGCTTCCAGGCCGACCACTACGCGATCCTGGCCCGGCACGAGCCGGTCCGCGCGTACCCAGCGCCCATCCGCGCACAGAATCTCATGGTCCGGAGTGCAGACGAGCGTGCGCCCATCTTGCAGGACGAGCGAGACACACTCACGCGCGCCCTGGGCCATTGCCTCGGTTTGCGCGGCCATGCTGAGCGTGCGGTCCGCAGTGGGGCCAAACAGCATGACTCCGCCCACACTCGGCATCTGTTCGATGCGACGCGCTGTTCCGTTGGCAAGCAACACGGGTGTCCCCTCGGCGATACACGTGGTACAGCCGTAGCCCACGATGTGGAACCCCAGCGCCTCAAGGAATGGGAGCAAGCCTGAGTTGGTGAGATAGTCCGTCACCACGCGCGAGCCGGGGGCCATGCTGGTCTTGACATAGGACTTGACGGCCAGCCCGCGCTCGACGGCGTGCTTGGCGAGCAGGCCCGCGCCGATCATCACCGAGGGATTCGATGTATTAGTGCAGCTCGTGATGGCGGCGATCGTCACCGCGCCGTCGGTGATCGTCGTCTCCTCGCCGTCGATCTCGACGCGCGCCATGCGGCTGTGTCCGCCGCCGGTCGGCGTGCCCAGGCGGTCGGCGAAGGCATTGACGAAGTTGCGCTTGACGTCGGCCAGCGACGAGCGATCCTCTGGATGGCTCGGCCCGGCCAGGCTCGGCTCGACCGAGGCGAGATCCAGCTCGAGTTTTTCGTCGAAGTCGGGGTCCGCCGTCGCGTCGGTGCGGAAAAGCCCCTGTGCTTTGTTATAGCGCTCGACCAGATCGATGAGCGGCTCGTCGCGCCCCGTCAGACGCAAATAGCTAAGCGTCACGTCGTCCACCGGGAAAAGCGTGGCCGTCGCGCCGAATTCCGGCGACATGTTCGAGATCGTGGCGCGGTCCGGCAGGCTGAGCGAGCTGAGGCCCGGCCCGGAAAACTCGACGAACTTGTTGACGACGCCGTGCTTGCGCAGCATCTGCGTCACGGTCAGCACGAGATCCGTCGCGGTCGCACCCTCGCGCAGCTGGCCCGTCAGCCGCATGCCCACCACGACGGGGGTGAGCAGATAGAGCGGCTGGCCCAGCAAGACGGCTTCGGCCTCGATGCCGCCAACGCCCCAGCCGAGCACACCCAGGCTGTTGACCATCGGCGTGTGCGAATCGGTGCCCACCAGCGTATCGGGGAAGGCGAACGTCGTGCCTGTGCCGTCGTCGCGCGCCTGCACGACACAGGCGAGGTATTCGAGGTTGACCTGATGGCAGATGCCCGTCCCCGGCGGCACGATGCGCACGTTCTCGAAGGCTTTTTGCGCCCAGCGCAACAGCGCGTAGCGCTCGGAGTTGCGCTCGTACTCGCGCTCGACGTTGCCGCGAAAGGCCAGCGTCGTGCCAAACAAATCCACCTGCACCGAATGGTCGATGACGAGATCCGCCGGCACGAGGGGATTGATCTTGTTAGGATCACCGCCCAGGGCGCTCATCGCGGTGCGCATCGACGCGAGATCGACGACGCAGGGCACACCGGTGAAATCTTGCATCAGCACGCGCGCCGGCATGAAGGCGAATTCCTGCTCGCCGCCGGCTGTGGCGCTGTTGGGGCGCCAGCGCGCCAGCCGCAGCACGTCGTCCTCGCTGACCAGGCTGACGCCGCCCGCGCCGGGCACGCCCGCGTGGCGCAGCACGTTTTCGAGCAAGACGCGCACTGTGACGGGCATCCGATCAATCCCCGTCACACCGCGCTCCTCAAGCGCCTTGAGATCGAAATAGCTCACCGATCCTCGCGCGGTGTCGAGCAGTGCCCGCGCCTCAAACGGATCGCGTTGTGTCGCCATAATCGCTCCTATTCCTCGCTGTCGGGCGCCCACTCGCTGTGGCGGCGCCGCGCGCATGTGTCACATCTATTCCCATTAAACGCCAAAACACGCCGGCTCCGCCACTTTTTCAGCGTGGCCAGCGCAAACACGCGCGCCCGTGAACGGCAGAGCCGCTCGCTGTGACACATGCTCTCCCAGCTTTTTCACCAACCTGATGATTCTCCCGGCTCGTCTGTGGTATGATCTGTGATAAGTTATTGTTTAGCGACCTCAGCGAGGAGGGCGACCCGCGTGACCGCCCCGACGTATGACCGCCGCTTGCGCCTGGCGCTCGCTCAGATCAACACCAGCGTGGGCGATCTGGCCGGCAACACCCAGCGCATCATCGCCGCCGCCCAGCGCGCCGCTGGCGAGGGCGCTCAGCTCGTGTGCTTTCCTGAGCTGGCCCTGACCGGCTATCCCCCTGAGGACCTCTTGCTCAGGCCGCGCTTCATCGCCGACACCGCTAGCGCCCTGGCCGATGTCGTCGCGGCGACGAAACAGCATCGCGATCTCACACTAGTCGTCGGCTATGTCGCGCGCGAAACGGATCTTTTCAACGCCGCCGCGATCGTTCATGGTGGTCGCGTCGCTGGCGTGTATTACAAGCAATTCCTGCCCAATTACGGTGTTTTCGACGAGAACCGCTACTTTCAGGCCGGACGCGAAGCGCCGATCTACGAGATCGCGGGGACGCGCGTCGGCGTCAACATCTGCGAAGACATCTGGTATCCCACCGGTCCCGCGACGCGGCAAGGTTATGCCGGCGCGGAAGTGCTCGTCAACATCAGCGCCTCGCCGTTCCACACACGCAAATGGTACGGGCGCGAGAGCATGCTCTCGACGCGGGCCAGCGACACCGGCTCGATCGTCGCGTATGTGAATCTCGTCGGCGGGCAGGATGAGCTAGTGTTCGACGGCGGCAGCGTCGTATTCGACGCGCGGGGCGAGCTGCTCGCCCGCGCGCGATCCTTCGTCGAGGATCTCTTGATCGTCGATCTCAACGTCGAGGGTGTCTTTAGCCAGCGGCTGCACGATCCCCGGCTGCGCAAGGCGCGGCAAGACGCCGCCGACCAGGCGCCGGTCATTCGCGTGTCGGGGCCGGCGCCGGCGTCGCCCGATCTGGCGCCCCTGCCGCCGCGCGTCACGCCGCCCGTCAGCGACACGATCGAGATCTATTCCGCGCTGATGCTGGGCGTGCGTGATTATACGCTCAAAAACGGCTTCAAAGAGATCGTCATCGGGCTATCGGGCGGCATCGATTCGGCGCTCACCGCCGCCATCGCCGTGGACGCGCTCGGCGCCAAAGCGGTGCACGGCGTGCTCATGCCGTCGCGCTTCTCCTCGCAGGGCAGCCTCGACGACGCCCTGGCGCTGGCCGCGCACCTGGAGATTCAGACCATCACGCTGCCCATTCAGCCACCGGTCAACGAAATCACGGGCGTGCTCGAGCGGCACCTGGGCGACAACCCGCCGGGAGTGACGTTTGAGAACATCCAGGCGCGCGTGCGCGGCCTCTACCTGATGGCGCTGTCGAACGCCTTTGGCTGGCTGGTGCTGACGACGGGCAACAAATCTGAGTTGGCCACCGGATATGCCACGCTGTATGGTGACATGGCGGGTGGCTTCGCCGTCTTAAAGGATGTGTGGAAGACGGTGGTCTATGACCTCGCTCGCGCTCGCAACGCGCGCGGACCCAAGCCGGTCATTCCCCAGAGCACGATCGACAAACCCCCCTCGGCGGAATTGCGTCCGGACCAGCGCGATACCGATTCATTGCCGCCCTATGACGTGCTCGACCCCATCTTGCGCGCCTATGTCGAGGACGATCGCAGCTTGCACGAGATCGTGGCGCTGGGCTTCGAGGCCGACGACGTGCGCCGCGTCTTGCGCCTGGTCGATCGCAGCGAATACAAGCGGCGCCAGGCCGCCCCCGGCGTCAAAGTCACCCCCCGCGCTTTCGGGCGTGACCGCCGCCTGCCGCTCACCAGCGGCTACCATGAATGGAGGGATTGATCAGGCATGACCGTCGATGGCCAGCATCTCACCGAAACACGGGTTGAAGAGCCGGCAGTCTTCCCCAGTGAAGAGACGCCTATCGCACTCTTTCATGGCACCGCCAACGCCTTTCTGGCCAAGGCCGTCGCCGATCACCTCAAGCTGCCCTTGGGCAAGCAAGCCATCGATCGCTTTCCCGACGGTGAGATCCATTTCCGCCTGCTCGAAAGCGTGCGCGGGCGCGACGCTTACATCATTCAGTCCACCAGTGCCGACGTGAACGATCACCTGATGGAGCTGTTCATCATGCTCGACACGCTCCATCGCGCGTCGGCGGCCCGCGTCACCGCTATCATTCCCTATTACGGCTACGCGCGCCAGGACCGCAAGGTCGTCGGACGCGAGCCGATCACCGCCAAGCTCATCGCCAATCTGTTGCAGACCGCCGGGGCGTCGCGCGTGCTCTGCGTCGATCTGCACAGCCCCGCCATTCAGGGCTTTTTCGAGATTGGCATGGATCATCTGACGGCGGCGCACGCGCTCGCGACATATGTCAAGCACCTGCGCCTGGAGAACGGCGTCGTCATCTCGCCCGACATCGGGGGCGCCAAGCGGGCCGACACCTTTGCCAGCCTGCTCGAATTGCCGCTGGCGATTCTGCACAAGCGGCGCAACGACCCCAGCTCGGTCAAGATTGGCGCGGTCATCGGCGACGTGCGCGGCAAGCGGCCCATCCTGGTGGATGACATCGTCGCCACCGGCGGCACGGTTCGCGAGGCGGCGGATGAATTGCTGCGCGCCGGCGCTCTGGACGACATCACGGTCGTGGCGACGCACCCGGTGCTGGCGGGCCGCGCCGTCGAAAACTTGCAGCACCCGGCCATCAAGCGCATCATCGTCACGGACTCGATCGCTATCAATCCACAGACGCAAGCCGCGCTGCCGGCCTTGCAGATCGTCTCGCTCGCCAAGCTGCTGGCGCAGGCCGTCGTGCGCATCCACACGCGCCAGTCGCTCAGCGAGTTGTTTCGCGCTCACGAGCAGGACGAGATCTCTCTGCCCTGGTCGGTGTAGAGGTTGCGCGGCATCTAGCTGGCGGCACATCTCGATGTCATTTCGCCGCCAACCCCACTCGAGGTGAGATATGTCGTTTGCTGATGCGGTTTCCGGTGACTCGTCGGTGTTGCGCGTCGCGCTCGTCGGCCATCGCGACATCACCGACCCCGAAGCGATTGCTTATCTGCGCGAGGAAGCCCACCGGCTTTTCGCCGGCTGGCGCGAGAGCGGCCGGCGCGTCGTCGTGTATACACAGCTTGCTATTGGAGCCGATACCATCCTGGCGGAGGTCGCTCTTGAAGAAGGGCCGATCTGGTGGTCGTCGTCCCCTTTGAGGGATTTGAGGGCGACTTCGAAACCAGCGCGGATCTCGCGACGTATCAACGCCTCAAGGAACGGGCGCGACATGTCGAGCGCTTGCCGGCCAGTGGGCGGAGCAAGGACGCCTTTTTGGCCGCCGGTCGCTGGTTGGTCGAGCACGTCGATCACCTGATCGCCGCCTGGGATAACCAGCCCGCGCACGGGGTCGGCGGGACTGCCGACGTGGTAGCTTACGCGCGCGAGCGCAACTTGCCCAACACCATCATTTTGACCCAGCGCTGATTCGCGGCTGTTCATCGAACAATTTCGAATTTGCATGATCTCCCCGTGATCGTGGAAAATAGGATGGGATGCGAGAAGCGAAGAAGCATCTGATTCAGACTGATCGGGGGATTTCACGTGACGACGACGAGCGCGTTCCTGCCGTATGTTGGCATCGACATCGGCGGCACCTCCACGCGCATCGGGCGCTTCGCTGCACCGGCGGCGCGCGAGTTCGCGTTGGTCGAGCGGTTCCCTACCGAGCAGCGCTATGACCTTGAGATTCAGCATATCGAGGCGACGATCGCGAGTGGCGCGCCGCCCGCCGGCATCGGCCTGTCGGTGGGAGCGCAGCTGGCGCGCGACGGGCGCTCGGTGCGTGAGGCGGCGAACCTGAAAGAGTATGTCGATCGCCCGCTGGCTGATACGCTCCAAAGCGCCTTTGGCTGCCCGGTGCGGATGGCGCACGACCCCGTGTGCGGCGTGCTGGCCGAGTTGCGGCACGGCGTGCTGGCGGGGCGCGATCGCTGCGGCTACCTGACGATCTCGACGGGCACGGGCTGCGCGGTGCACGTGCGCGACGGCGACGTGGCCATCACGATGTCGATTCAGGCGAGCCATCAGATTCTCGACGGGAATCCGCTGGTGTGCCTGTGCGGCCAGACGGGCTGCCTGGAAACGATCACCGGCGGCAAGCAGATTGCCTTGCGGCTAGGCCGCTCACCAGCCGAGATCGACGACCCGGCTTTTTGGGAGATATTTTGTGAGAAGATGGCGCTGGGGCTAGTGAACTTGACGCACCTGACACGCATCGACACGCTCGCGGTCAGCGGGGGCATCGTCGCGCATCGCCCCGATCTCGTGCCGCGCATCCAAGGGTGTGTCAACGCGCGCCTGCGCAATACGACACTGACGCTCGTGCCCGCCGCGCTGGGCGAAGATGCCCCGATCATCGGCGCGGTAACGCTGCTCGGCGATCCCCCACCGGCCGTGCTGCATTGAAGTCCGCTGCCCGAAGGCGTGGCTGCGATCTCACCAAGCTGGCCCGCTCAGCACGATGCCGTGCCGCTTGCCAGCCAATTGATGGTGAAGCCGTCGGATCGCAATGGTCCCGGGGTGGCGAGCGTTTTGCTGTTTTCCGTCATCGTGACCTGTTGATCGTCAAAGAATCCCGCTGGATAGGTCTGATTTTCATAGTACGTGCTCTCGGCCTCAGCTTGTGTCCACAGGGTCGGCGTCGTCTGCTCGAGCTGGGTAAGTCCGCCGTCGCTGGCGCATCTCAGGCGCTCGGTGATCCATTCCGCGTCGGTCGTGCTCGGCGCCCAATCAATGCACCCCGTCCACGTATAATAACGCGAGGTCAGGTCGGTGAAATGTATGGATGATTGACGCGAGCAGGTGACATTATAATCCACCTGCACGGCTACCTGATCGCCACAGCGCAACTGCGGGCCAATTGCCGTCAGCGCCGGAAAGGGACCGTCGGCATAAGTTTCGACCCAGAAGCGATAGCCTTGCCGCCAATCCTCAGTGGTGCCCCCTTGCAGCAGGCGCGTGCCAAACCAGCCGCCCAACCCCACCCAGGTCGCCGCCGTCGTAGGCGGCATATCGATCGCCTGCCAGCAGGAAACCGACCATTGCGCCGATACCCAGTCGAATCCGCCGTCGGTCGCCACATATCCCGACCAGGCGGGGGAAGTAAAGGCGCCCTCGACGCCTCTCGGTTGCAAAACAACACCGTCTATGGAATTTCCACCATGCAAAGGCGGCTGGCGAGCGACAATCGTGGCGCCGCTGTGGCAGTCGCGCTGGGCGCTTTGACGGATGACGGCGGCCCACGTGGCGATCTGCGCTTGATCGCCGTTGGGGGGCAGGGGCAGTCCATAGCGCAGCAGCTGACCAGCGCTGGCATGCAATGGATCGAAGCCCGGCGGCGGAGCCAGGCATGCGCTGGGCGCCACCTGAGCACGAGCATCAGGCGAGAGCGCAAAGATCAACACATTGCCCATAGCCACGCAGAATATCAGCAAGGTCGCCAGCCACTTCGCCATAAGGCCACTCTGCCTTCCGCCATTCTGGGAGCGCACGGACCCGCGCCTTTGTTAGTGTTATATGCCTCATAGATGCTACGTGTCAATTTGCGTTTTGCTCCGGCGGGCAATACTGTCCGTGGTGAGCGTTGCTGACTCGGTAACGCTCTGATATAATCGCCAGGAACTCGAATCTGACCGTGAGATGGGCGAATCGTCCATTTCTGGCAGGCTCGCGTGTCTTTTGAAGTAGTCGGACAAACATCACCGCAAGCACCGTCACAAATGGGCCTTCTCAAGCGTTTATTTAGGAGGAAGGCAGGCGATCGGGTCCGGCTTCACGCGAGAAGACGACTTGGCTGGGTATGAGCGCGGCCCACCAATACGAGCATCGAGTCGGGGTATGCAGATGGATTTCGAGCAGAGCACAGATGTGCAGAGTCAGGGACGTCCCGCTTCGGGAACGCCGAATGGGATAATAGAAACGAATCGCCGGACCATTGCCGATCAGTCTACCGTGAAAGTGCAGGTGCCTGGGTCTGAGTCTCTCGACAAGCCACAAGCCTATTCCCATCTCGCTGACACCACCCCATCAGGCGTGACGAAACGATCCGCGCCCGCCATGCCAGACATCGCACAGTGGGCGGGTATCGGCGTGTTGGTGTGCGTCGAAACCGGACTTATGATCATCTCGCTGTTGCCTGGCTCTATCGATCAAAAGCTCGGCTGGACCTCGAACGGGCCTTTCCCCAACGCCACAGTGCCCATCGTGACGGCGATCTTCTATTTCGCTCCGCTGCTAACCGGTCTGCTCGCCCGCCGTTGGGATGTCGCGCTCCTGGCATCATCACTTCCCGCCTGGGCTTCACTGGGCGTTTATTCCGTGGCGTCCTCGACCCACAACGGCATCTTCGCGGCGACGAACGGGTCTCAGCCCACCTACCTTGTCGGCACGATCGAGCTTTTCGCCGCGCTCGGCTTCATCGGCTGGCTGGCCCGGCGCGTGCTTTTTGGGGAACGCTCTGTCTCTCGCTCTCAAGACGAGCGACCGGCCTCTTGACAGCGATCGACCGCTCAGGTATCATGCCCGCATCCTTCCCATGCTCCCAATCCTCGAACACGGCATCAGGAGGCGCGGCATGCCAATTTGCGACCTTTGCCAGCAACCTTACGACGGTGACGATCACGCGTGCGCCGACGATGCCATACCGTTCATTCACAGCAACACGCGACCGCGCGCGCTTCAAGCCAGCATGCTCGGCGCGGTGTGCGCGCTGTGCGCCGGCTTCTTCGTCTTCGCGCTTCTCGTTTCCCTGCGCCCCACAGATCCGTCTGGCGGCGCGCAGCTCATCCCTATCGACACCGCGACGGCCGCGGCGCAAAGCACGCTTGCGCCTACCTCGACGACGAGATCACGTCCGGTCGTGAAGGCCGACGCGACACCAACCCTGACCAGCCATGCCACTCCGACGGCGCAACCCCGGCCACATGCCACACCCACACCCACCAGTGCTCCAAAGCTGACGCCCACCCCAACCCACAGCCCGCCCTAGACCGGCGCTGAGGCCGCTTCATGGGAGCGGACCGCGTCCCTGCCGTGGGCATACTTGCTCGTATCTGCTATACTTGAGCCAGATTTTGGCGGAAGTGTGGGAGGAAAGGCTGGTATGGCAACCGCATTAGAGGAGCCGTCGACGCAGCCCCGTCAAGTCAGGCGACTCGATAGCGCGCCCGCATGGCAATCGCGCTGGTTGCTGGTGACGGTGATTGCCGGGGTCGCCTTAATCCTCATCTACAGCATTCTCAATTTCGCGCAGCCGCTCAACCGCGACGAGGGCGCCTTTCTCGTCATCTCAGAGGGAGTGTTGCGCGGCCAGGTGCCCTATCGCGACCTTTTCGACCAAAAAGCGCCGGGCATCTATTACCTGCTCGCGCCCGCGCTCTGGCTCATGCGATCATTCTCCCCCTATACGCAGGTCATCGCGCTGCGGCTCTGCGTGTTTGTCGTCAATCTGGTCACGGCGGCGGGCATCTTCGAGATTGGACGACGCTGGTGGCGCGCGGAGATTGGCGCGATGGCGGCGCTCTTGTGGCTTTTCGTGCTGCCGATTTACGCGGGCAACCTGCTGCTCACCGAGCCATTCGCGAACGTTTTTGCGGTCTGGGCGCTGGTGGTGGCGATTCGCCGGCCTGACATGCGCGGCGCGCTCATCAGCGGGCTGCTCGTCGCCGCCGCGATCTTGATGAAGCAAACCTCCGTGCTCATGGTGCCCGGCGTCGCGCTCGTGCTGGCGCGCGATCGTCTGGCGCCACTCATGGCGCACGCGGGACAGGCCGGCTCGAAGCGCGCGGCGCTCGTCGCGATCGGAGTCCGTCTGGGCACGTTTGGCGCGAGCCTCGTTGCCCCCTGGCTGGTGGTCGTGGGGCTATTCGCTCTCGCGGGAGGCTTGCGTCCGTTCATCGATCAAGTAGTGGTGGCGAACATCCACTATCCCCCCGACTCGAGCGCGGAGATCTGGCAATCGATTCAGACGGAGTTTTGGGCGATGCCGCTAGTGTGGTGCGCGCCGCTAGTGGGGGGCGTCTGGGCGGGGTGGCGGCTGATCAGCGATCAGCGCTTGCCCGGCGTGCCCGGGGTGGCGCTCACCCTCATTGGCGTGCTCAGCCTCGTCCCCTTCAAGTCGCACGCCTATTCTCATTACTGCTTGCAAGTGTTGCCCTGGGCCGCGCTGCTCACCGCTCTCATCGTCTGCGACGCGCTGCGCGCCGTGTTGCCCGTTGCGGCGCGCGGCGCGGAGGGCGCTCCGCTGTGGCGCGCGTCGGCCCTGGGCGTGCTGATCGTGGCGGTGCTCGCCGCTGGCTCTGGGCGCCCGCTGGTCAACGTCATCGACGACACGGTGCTGTCGATGCAGGCGCAAGACGGCCAGATCATCGCTCGCATGGCCCCGGCGGGATCCGCTGTGCTCGTCGGCCCCGCCGAGCCGGAATATTACTTCCTGGCGCAGCACCCGCCTGTCACGAGCGACATCTATTTGTTGCCGGTCAATCTGACGCCACAGCTCGCCGACACGATCGCGCAACAAATCGATCAGCGCCAATTCGTCCTGATTGTCTGGGCGACGTCGTCGGGCGTGAACTGGCAGCCCTACCTTGAGCCTATCACCGCCGCGCTGGCGCGCAGTTATACTCCCGTGGCGCACGGCTCTCCGGGCGACCTGGTGTATTATCGCCCCAACACGTCCCCATAGAAACGTTCCGGGCGCCCATGAGAATCAGATCTCAAGGGCGCCCGGAGACAAGTTAATCTAATATGACGAGGCCGCTCACCACGGACGCATCTCAAAGGACATTGCTACGACGATCGCGCTCCAAAGCTCGCAGTACGACATCGCTCACCAGGGATCACGCTACGAAAAACGCACGTCCGGGGGACGCACTACACAAGTCGCTCACCAATCAACGCACGACGATCAACGCTCATCGAAAAAACGCAGTGCGAGTGACGCGCTACGAAAGACATATCGCTTACGAAGGACGCTCACCATCCGACGCGCTACAATGCCGCACACAGCGAACGAAAACACGAACGGGATCCCTGCGATCAGCATACACAGCGACCCAAACGGTGACAAAGACGACAAGCGCCGCGAGGGTGAGCGACGTGGCCAGCGCGCTCATGAATTGACGCTTTCATTATTTGGAACGGGGAGGATATTTCAGGAGTAACAAAAGACATGACCATGACCAACTTGGCTAGGAGTTATGTCTTTTCCATAATTGATTCCCGATCTGGTCAGGCAATCGTCGAGCCGTCCGGCGCATGAGGTATACTACACAGCAGACCCGGAGCAAGAGAGAGATAAGCATGACGAGCGGCAAGGCGGGAGCGCGCCCTTTTCTCAAGTGGGCGGGGGGCAAAGGGCAGCTTCTGGCGCAATATGCCACTCATTTTCCAACGGATTTTGGCACGTATTTCGAGCCATTTTGCGGCGGCGGCGCTGTCTTCTTTCACCTCGCTCCCGCGCGTGCCGTGCTCTCGGATATCAATCCAGAGCTGGTGAACGTCTATCAATGCGTGCGCGACGCCGTTGAGGACGTTATCACGCTGCTGGGCCGCCATGCCACCGTCCATAACGTTGAGCATTATTACGCCACGCGGGCGCTCGCCCCGGCGACGCTCGCCCCCGTCGAGCGTGCGGCGCGGCTGATCTATCTCAACCGCACGTGCTTCAACGGACTCTATCGCGAGAACGCGCACGGCGAATTCAACGTGCCAATCGGGCGCTATCAGCACCCCACCATCTGCGATCACCTGACGCTGCGCGCGGCCAGCGCGGCGCTCCGTGACGCTCAGTCGCTCGTCGCGTCCTTCGACGGCGTGCTCGACCGGGCACAGCCGGGCGATCTGGTCTATTGCGATCCGCCCTATGCGCCGGTCAGCGTCACGAGCAGCTTCACCAGCTATAGCCGGCATCCGTTTGGCGAGCGCGAGCAGACGCGCTTGCGCGATGTCGTCGTAGAGCTTGGCCGTCGCGGCGTGCGCGCCATCATCTCGAATTCCGACACGCCGCTGACCAAGAATCTCTATCGGGATCTGCGCGTCGTCCCCATTGCCGCGCAGCGCGCCATCAACTCGCGCCCCGACCGTCGCGGCGTCGTCAGCGAGCTGCTCGCCTTCAACTGGTGAGAGGAGCAATGACGATCACACCCCGAAATAATCGGTGCTCGATCCAGAGCTGAAGATTCCCGGCAATGAGACACGCTGCCAGCCGCTCACCAGATCGTAGAGCGTGTTGTTGGTTTGCGGCGTGACGTAGGTCGCGTTGTCAGTGCCCTCGCCGGTAAAGAACGTCACCGTTGGGTTATCGGCGAGATCGACCGAGACCGCCGTAGCGTTGTGAAAGCCCACACTCGACGACGGCTCGCCCAGGGGTGCCCAGCCGCTCAAGCCGCCAGTGCTCACCGTAAACGTATTCGACCACATCGTGCTTGTGTCGTTGGCGATACACGAGAGCATGAAGTCGTTATCCGCCGCGCCGGCATAGGCGAGGGCCGGCGACGCCTCGCAGGTGGTGGAAAATGACTGCCATTGCGTCGTCGCGCCGGTCGCGACGGTATACACCGTATACCAGTCGATGACGGACTTATTGACCGGCGCCTGGGCAAAGATGAGCAGATTCGTGCCGTCGGTCGCCATCGTCGGCGGCGCGGTCAAGCCGCCGCCGATCGTCGCCCAGCCGCTCCACGTGCTCGAGGAAACGGCCAGCTCATCGAGCACGATGGCGCCGGTGGTGGTCATGCACGACACGAAGAGCTTGCCCTGCGCGAAGGCCGCTGCCGGCGATCCTTTGCACGTCGCACCCGGCAGCGTCGCCCAGCCGCCAAAGCTCATCGTCGCGGGATTCCATGCGCCGAAGCGCGCGGTGCCGCCGGTGCCGACGCCAGCGACATAGACGAGCGCCGTCGCGCCGCTGAGCGCCACCGTCGTCACACCGTTGTCGGCGATGGCCGGCTGCCCCTCGAATTGCTGGCTGCCCAGCGACACCCAGCCGCTGCCCGTCGGCGAGTCGGGCACGATGTTGCCGTCGCCGTTATTCATGAAATAGCCAGAGATCCACAGCCCGCCGTTGCTGCCCTGCGCCGCCATATAGAGGCGTGGCGCGGTGAAGCGGATCGCGCCGGCGAGGTAGCTCGCGATGCTCTTGCCCTGCATACTGCCCAGGCCCGACGCGGCGTCATAGCCTCCGCCCGCGCTATACCCCGGCTGAAAACCCTGATTAGAGGGGAACGTATTGTCGCCGGACGTGATGTCATTGAAGGCAATCGAGCCGCCCGACACCGTAGCGCCATTCTTTTGCGCCTGATAATCGTAATAGGTCGTGCCGCCCAGCGCGATGCCTGTGGCTGAGGACGCGCCCGTGTCGGCGCCATAGAGCGCGTAGAGCGCGGGCGTGATCAGACCGGCGCGCGTGCCCGCCTGCTGGCCGGCCAGCGCGGCGAGGGCGGCCCACAGCGGCGCGCCGGCGCTCGTGCCGCCTACGTCGAACCATCCGCTGAGGGAAGCGCAGGTCGCGCCAGCGGTGCAATATTCCGCATAGCCCGTCTGTGGATCGGCGTTCGCGGTCACGTCAGGCTCGACGCGCCCGCCCGTCGGATCGGCCACGCCAGTCGCGGCTGAGGTGGCTTTGGCTTCCGCCTGCCAGGACGGCGACGCCCAAAACTGGCTGATGCCACCACCGCCGCCGTTATTCGCCGCATCCGACGACAAAGTGGAGTTATTCCACACGGACTCACTGATATAGGTCCCTGTCGATGCGTTTTGGGTCAGCGTGGTGCCGCCCACCGCCGTCACGTAGGGGTCCGTCGCGGGGTCGTCCGCCGCGACCGTCTGGCCGTGGAAGTAGGGGCCAGAGCCGAGATCGCCCAGGCAATCATAGGCGGCGGAATCACCGGCGGCGACATAGACGCCCTGGCCCTGCGCCGCCATCTCGAGGAATGCCATCTCTTCGCTGGCCGCCACGCTAAAGCCGGAATCCGACTCGCACGAACCCCAGCTATCGCTGACCGTGCCGTCTTTGTCATCCGACGCGATGGCCGACATCATGTCGATCAGGCCCTGATTCGAGTTAGGCGCCTCATATACATCGAGGTGGCTCAGCCCTGGCGCCATGCCCAACGCGATCTCGATATCCAGCTCGTCCTCGACGGCGCCCGCGCCCGGCGCGAATGGCGTGGTCATATCCACCAGCCGCGTGCCGAGGACGTTGCCAACGTTGACACCCGGCGCGAAACAAGCGGTATAGGCGCTGATGTCGCTGCTCAGATAGCCGTCGAATTCGACCAGTGCCATCGACTGGCCAGCGCCGGTGACGGTGGTCGGAAATTGATAAGCGGTCGCCAGCTGTGGTGGTGTCAGGCCATAAGTGCCCTGAGTCTGAGGGCAGTTGGCCGGCGTGCGCGGCCTGGCGACGACAGCGCCGCGCGCCAGCGGATGCGCGCCCGCGATGTGTGATTGACGCAAAGGCGCGTTGTCGAGGCCGGTCACAGCCAGCACCGACGGCGCGATGCCACTGGGCAGGCTATAATCGCCGGTGTTGGCAAAAAACGTCTTGCCGTTAGCCCCGCGATAGGTGGCGAGACGCACGCCAAACGCCTGCTCCACGCGACTGACCGCTCCGCTCAGGGTGATGAAAAGGCCGCCGGAGCGCACAGTCGCCACGCGCAACCCGTTGCTCGCGGCAAAAGATTCCACCCGGAGCACCTGAGCGGGGTCCGGCCCAAACGTCAGCGCAAACGCCGCTGGCGTGATGAACTGATGATAGAGCACCGATCGCGGCGTCGAGACTGCCTGGACGAATTGTCGCAGCGCGGCCTGGTTGCGCGGGCGCAGCGTCAGGGTCAGCGACAGCGATTGGCCGCCGGGCACGTTGCCGGTGGCTGTGGCGCTCCGCACAGCGACGGGCATGGTGTGTGGCACCATCGTGACGTCCGGCGCGGCGCGCACCGCAAGCTCATTGGCGACCGCCAGCACGACGCCGACGAGGGCCAGGGTGGTTCCAATCGCGAGGGCTATCTCGCGATAGCGCTGAGGCATTCGCATCGTTGACACATCCTTGTTCGTTTCAGCACCCGCGCGAGCGCGGGCTGAGATCCATCTCGACATCACTATTGTATAACAGCGCGCCGCACCGGCCAACATCTATGAGACATTTAGGCACGCTCGGCTGGTCTACGAACTGGGAGTTTGCCCATAGCGTTGCGACAGCGCCTGGCGCGACATCCAGATCTCTTGGGGAAAGTGGCTCGCCGTCGAGCCGTGCCGCAAGCGATCGCCGCCGTCGTGAGCATAGAGCATGAGCAGCCCGGTCAGAAAGAAGCGATCGAGCCGCGCGACTATCGTCACCGGCCGGTCGCGCACGGTGAATCCCAGGCGCGGCGCGGCGTGGCTGAGCATCGACAGGCCATAAAGCGCCACGACATCGTCGAGTTCGCGCTGGTCGGGAAGCCAGCGCGCCAGCGCCCCGAGATCCGCGCCAACGCGCTGCACCACATCCCAAAAGGAATGTTCCCTCATGGTGGCGACCACGACCGGATTATTGAGATGGATCTCGATCACGCGATCGCCAGGGCCAGCCGCCGTGCCGTCTGGCAGCGTGATGGGCCGCCCGTGATAGCGCAGCACCCGCACATGCACAATGTCATAGGGCGCGCCGGGAATGCCGCGCACATGCCACAGCCAGAGTGTGACGCGCTCGTAGAGCGGCCAGAAGCGCAAAAATCCGCGTGCGACCCCCAACCGCGATCGCGCGGCAAAGCGCCAGATGCCTCGCGCGCCGGTCGCACCGGTCGCTCTGGTGGCACCGGTCGCGCTGTTCGCACCGTCAGCTCTGGTTGAGTCTGGCGGCGACTTACGACTCAACCCGCACTTCCTTCAGGTACGGCTGTTGTGGCTGCTCGCGCACCTCGAGCACAAAGATCGCGCCGAGCACCAAAAAGATCGCCGCCAGCGCGAAAACGCCGCGATAGCCGAGGTTGATCTGGCCAACATTGCTGGCCAGCGCGATGAGGCCTCCACCGGCGATCGGCGCCAAGATCGAGGGGATCGTGGATGCCAGACTCCACAGGCCGAGATCTTTGCCCGAATCTTGGAGCGATGGCAGCGTGGCGAGCGCCAGCGCCCAATCGACGCTAGTATACGCGCCATAGCCCAGACCAAAGAGCAGGCCTAGCGGCCAAAGCGGCGCGCCGGGCGCGATCATAAAGACAGCGGCGGCCAGCGCCATGCACGTCGTGGCGGCGCAGACGATGGGCACGCGCCCGATGCGATCCGAGATGATGCCGAGCGCCAGCGCGCTGCACACCGCGCCCAAGAGCGCCAGCATGGCGATCACCGCCGTCGCGCCAACGAAGTTTTGCACCCCTGCGACCCTGGCGAAATAATATTCGATGAAGGTCAAAAAGAGCGTCAGGCCAAACATTACCGAAGCCCGCGTGAGAAAGACCCACGAAAAATTCTCGTGACGCCAGGGGTCGAGCCAGCGATCGAGCCACGCACCGCGCGAGCCTGCGTCGCGCCCGGCGGCCATCTGGCCACGCCGCAGCGGATGCTCGCGCACACCCATGACGGTGATAGCCGCGCCGAGCACAATAATGATGGCACAGATGATATAAAAGACGGCCAACCCCGATCGCAGCGCGCCAAAATCGAAGGCTTGCGAGGTGGTGGCAAGCAGCACGCCCGCCAATGCCAGGCTGCCGACGTTTCCCAAAATCGTCATCAAGCCCATATAGCCCGACGCCGTGCCGCGCTGAGACATGGGAACGAGGTCGGGAATGAGCGCCTGATACGCGGCGGTCGCGCCGTTGTTGGCGAGTTGCACGAAGATGAACGCCCATACGAGGGGCGTCAGCCCCTGCGCGAAAGCGAGCCAGACGGTGCCTCCGGCCATGATGAGCGACGCCGCCAGCACATACGGCCGGCGGCGTCCCATCCGCCCGGTCGTGCGGTCTGAGATCGCGCCAAAGACCGGCTGGATTACCAGCGCGATGATCGCGCCCAGCGCCGAGAGCCAGGCGATGAAGGTCGCCTGTTGCGCGCTGCCCGCCTGTCCGGGTGTCACGAAAAGCAAGAGCTGGGTCGGAAGAACGACCGCGAAAAGAGCGCCGGATTGAAAGTTGAGGCTGAACCAATACGTGCTCAGCATGAACTGGTCCCTGACGGTAAGGGGGATGCGAAGATCCTCCTCAGGCGGGGCCGCGACGGACGACTCCATGCGCGCCTCCTGAAACGACGTGCCGGGCGACGCCAGGCAATGCACCAGCTTGGCGCTTCCCTTCTAGAATGATAGCACGTGCGATTCCAGAAGGCGCAATGGATCGCGATCACCGATACCAGTCGGCGCGCGAAAGAGGAAGGCCGCTCTTGCCACGATCCGGCTTGACGAGCAGCGTTTGGAATAACTGATTCGCGCCGGTCGTGAAGCTATGGATCGAGCCGGCCATATAGAGCCGCCAGATGCGATAGGTCACGTCGTCGGTCTGCCGTCGCGCTTCGTCAGCATGCGCTTCGAGATTGCGCACCCAATGATCAAGCGTCAGCGCGTAATGCTCGCGCAGGTTCTCGACGTCGCGCACTTCCAGGCCAGCGCCCTCGGCGGCTTTGAGCGTCACGCTGATCGGCACCAGCTCGCCGTCAGGAAAGACGTAGGTGCCGACGAAGCTCTGCCCGCTCTCGAAAGGAGGGAGCGCGTTAGCCGCGTTGCCGTGATTCAAAAAGACGCCGCCGGGGCGCAAGAGATCGCGCGCCCGCGCGAAGTAGGTCGGCAGCAAAGCGCCGCCCACATGCTCGAACATGCCGACGCTCACCAGCTTGTCATAGCCGCCTTCCGGCGCTTCGACCTCGCGGTAATCGCGAATCTCGATGGTGCAGCGATCTTCCAGACCGGCGGCTTTGATGCGCTCGTTGGCGAGCGCGGCTTGCTCGCGGCTGAGGGTGACGCCGTGCACGCGCACGCCGTAGCGCTGGGCGGCGAAGATGACGAGGCCACCCCAGCCACAGCCGATGTCGAGTAGCCGCTCGCCTGGCTTGAGACGCAGCTTGCGGCAGATATACTCGAGTTTGTGCTCTTGCGCGTCGTCCAGCGAGGCGTCGGGCGAGGAGAAATAGGCGCAGGAATAGACCATACGCTTATCCAGAAAGAACTGGTAAAAGTCGTTCGATCGGTCGTAGTGGTAGGAGATTGCCTGCTGGTCGCGGCTCTTGGAGTGGTGGCTTCCGCGCAAGTGAGCGGCCGTCTGGTTGGGGTGCGGTTGGCCTTTGGGCAGGCTCAGGAGCCGCGCACCAAAGCGCATCTGTTGAGCGCGTCCCCAGCCGCGATCGAACAGGCGCTGCGCGACGGGGAACACCGCCCGCACGTCGCCCTCGATGTCGAAATCGTCAAAAATGTAGGCCTCACCCAGCGTTAGATCGTTCGGTGGCAAAAACATCTGCCGCAATGCGCCGGGGTGGCGCAGCACGATCGTAAAGCGCGCCGGCTGGCCGTTTTCGCTCTCCCACGTCGTGCCATCCCACAGGCGCACGGCAAAATCGCGGGGATGATAGTCCCCCAGGATCTCTTCCAACAGCGACAGGCTTGTCTGCGCCGCGCGATCCGTCGAAACCGTCACCATCGAAAAACGCACTCTCCCTTCATCGTCCGGGCGCGCTCTCGCCATGCGGGACATTACATCTCTCGCGCGATTGCGCCCAGACAACATGCTTGTGTCGCCGGTTTGCCGGGAGCCGGCCCCACCGCGATGTTGCCGTCGCTCTACTGCGGCCACCGGCGGCACACGCAAACGAACTTCTTATCTCGTGACGCGAAATACCCCTAGCTTCTAGCTATGGGGATGAAAGCGCCGTCACCCGCCGGCGACTATTCGTATCACAGTTGACAGCATACCACCTCTGATAGTAGTGTATCCCCAGATACAGATGCTTTTAAAGAACAGCCTTTCACACCTGTTCGCTGTATCTTTCAAGCGAGCCGGGCAGGCCCATCGGGGAGCCCCTGGGATACTGGGGACGCAACCTCTCGCGAGAGAGCAGAACCGAGAATCCCCTGCCTTCTAGGTATGGGGGAGTGTCAAAATATATTTAGAGAGCGCCAGGAACCCCATAGCTAAAAGCGAGGGGCTTGCGAAATGGCTAGCGCAACGTAAGTTCCTGATAAGGGGCCTGGTCCCGTGCTTTCGGGCACCGCACCAGGAGCAGTCTTTCGGGCTACAAGAGCGGCGGGATGCCTCCCTAGTCCCGCCCTCCTCTGGCCGCGCCAAAGCCGATGCCGGTACGTCCGTGCTATGCCTGATTGACCATCCCGAAGGGACATTGCACCTCGGCCTGGACCGAGGGGGCCGTAATCGGCCAAACAGGTTTGCCGGTTCCTGTCAAAGACCGGCCCCCGCACGGGGCAGCACACGAAAAGAGAGGTTCGCCTGCGGGCGGGTGGCGCTTCCTCCCCATGCCTGGAAGGCAGGGGTCTCCGCGCCGCGACTTTTGATGAGGCAAGGGCAAAGCTACGCGATTGCTTGACCGTCGCGGAATCATAGCGGAGCGAAGAATGGCAGAATACAACACCGATCCGGGTCGTATCGACCGTCACGATGCGATCTTCGTTGGCGTAGAAGCCGGCAATGAATCGCCTTCTCGTCGATGCGTCCGGATAGAATATCACAATGGCGCGCTCACTCCAGCGGTGCCACGTCGAGCACTTTAGCCGGGTGCCATTCGTCCGCGGCGGCGCGCGTGAGCACGCCCAGGAAGCGCCCGTCGCTGGCATACGCGCGGAGTGGCCCGGCGGCGGCGCTGCCGGCTGGCGATGGCTGCCAGCGCAGCGGCTGTCCGTGGCGCATGCGCGTCTCGCTCGCTGGCGCGAGAATCGCCGCGCGCAGATCGAGCAGCGCCTCGTCGGGAGCGTAGAGGTAATCGCTCCATGCTCCGCTGGCGATCGCTTGCGCCAGCGCGTCGAGCGTGAGGCTGTGGCGGCGCGTGAACGGCCCCACGCGCGTGCGATCGAGCGCGGCGAGATGCGCGCCAGACCCCAGCCGCTCGCCCAGATCGTGCGCCAGCGAGCGGATGTACGTCCCTTTGCCGCACTCCACGTCGATGACGAGTGTCGGTGCCAGCCACGAGACGACCCGGATGGCGTCGATGCGCACGGGGCGCGGCTCGGTGGTGAACTCGACACCTGCGCGTGCGAGATCGTAGAGCCGCTGCCCATCGCGCTTCAGCGCGGAATAGCGCGGCGGCGCTTGCATGATGTCGCCGACGAAATCAGGCAGCGCGGCCTCGATGGCGGCGCGATCCAGCGTCGCGGGCCCAAGCGGGGGCGGCCCCCGCTCCCCCCCCCCCGCATAAGTGGTGGTGGGGGCGCCCAAGACCCCCCGCGGGCCCTAGGGGTT
>VFSW01002857.1_pt1 | contig 26033 bp, 25 predicted proteins | sample 5358111 | NCBI WGS metagenome assembly VFSW01 (sample SAMN11554181, study PRJNA540505) | mine drainage metagenome | isolation source: sediment from site ElyBrook_90M | place: USA: Ely Copper Mine, Vershire, VT | collected 2017 | reverse complement strand
GTGGCGGAGAGGGTGGGATTCGAACCCACGGTAGGCTTGCACCCACAACAGTTTTCGAGACTGTCCCAATCGGCCACTCTGGCACCTCTCCTGGGTGGGATATTCCCAACTCGTGCGGGGGGTTATAGGCAAGGGGGATGCGCGGGGCAACTGCCTGAAATGCCTTGACAGGGCAGGTGGCCGGGTTATAACCCGCCACTTCCACGGCCTAGGGTCTCTCCTTGGCCGTGCTTATTTTTATGAGTCAGATTGGATTGGGTTCATGTTCGCAGTCATCCGCACCGGCGGCAAGCAATATCGCGTTACACCAGACGCGGTTCTGAAGGTTGAAAAGCTGGAGGCTGAGGCCGGCAGCACCGTGACCTTTACAGACGTGTTAGCCGTGGGCGGCGAAGGCGGCTTGAAGCTGGGTGCCCCGGTTTTGGCTGGTGCCACTGTTACGGCTACCGTTATCGCTCAGGACCGTCTGGCCAAAGTTATCATCTTCAAAAAGCGCCGCCGGCAGAACAGCCGCCGCAAAAACGGTCATCGCCAGTGCGTGACCGTTCTGCGCGTCTCCGCGATTAACGCGGCTTAAGGAGCAGAAAAATGGCACATAAAAAAGCTGGCGGTTCGTCACGTAACGGCCGCGATACCGCAGGCCGCCGCCTTGGCGTGAAAAAATCTGGCGGCCAGGACGTGGTTGCCGGCAACATCATCATTCGTCAGCGCGGTACCAAGGTGAAGCCGGGTATCAACGTTGGCCTGGGCAAAGACCATACTATTTTCGCACTCGTTGAGGGCAAGGTGTTGTTTGAGCGCAAGTCCGACGACCGGGTGCATGTTTCTGTAACACCTGTTAAATTAGCCGCTGAATAAGCTGGCCTGACCCCACCCAAAAAGGTCGGCACTTGCCGGCCTTTTTTATTTGGGGCGGAGGATCAAAGCATGAAGTTTCTCGACCAGGCGAAAATTTATCTGAAATCCGGCGATGGCGGGGATGGGGTGATTGCGTTCCGGCGTGAGAAATTCATCCAGTACGGCGGCCCGGATGGCGGCGATGGCGGGCGCGGCGGCGATGTGGTGTTCGAGGCGGTAGAAAACCTGAATACCCTGATTGATTTCCGGTATTCCCAGCATTTCCGCGCCCGCAAGGGTGGCAATGGCTCGGGCTCGGACCGTACCGGGGCTGCCGCCCCCACCATGCATATTAAAGTGCCGATCGGCACGCAGATCATGGATGATGACCGCGAGACCGTTCTGGCCGACCTGGATAAGCCTGGCATGAAAATCACCTTGCTGCGCGGCGGCGATGGCGGGTTTGGCAATGCCAAGTTCAAAACCTCGACGAATCGGGCGCCAAGACGGGCTGACAAAGGCTGGCCGGGCGAGGAGCGCTGGGTCTGGCTGCGGTTGAAACTGATCGCCGATGTCGGGCTGGTGGGTAAACCCAACGCCGGTAAATCCACTTTCCTCTCGGTGGTCTCCGGGGCGCATCCTAAAATTGCTGATTACCCGTTCACTACCTTGCATCCGCAATTAGGCGTTGTGCGGCTGTCGGTTTCGGAAGAATTCGTGATCGCCGATATTCCAGGCCTGATTGAAGGTGCCCATGAGGGTACTGGCCTGGGCGACCGGTTTCTGGGCCATGTCGAGCGTTGCGCGGTGCTGGTGCATTTGATTGATGGCGCGGCCGGCGACTGCGTGGATGCCTGGCGCACCGTGCGCCATGAGTTGGCCGAATACGGCGGCGGGTTGATCGATAAACCAGAGGTGATTGTGCTGAATAAGGCCGATGCAATGAGCCCGCGCGAGATTTCATCGCGGCGCGCGGCGTTGGCCAAGGCTTCGGGCGCCACCGTGATGGTGGCTTCCGGGGTTTCCGGCCAGGGTGTGCCGGAAGTGCTGCGGGTACTGCAAAATATCATCACGGAATCCCGCAACAAATGACTCCAAGCTTGGCAACCGCACGGCGGGTTGTGGTTAAAATCGGCAGTGCGCTGATTGTTGATGAGCAAACGGCGGCACCGCGTGAAACCTGGCTGAAAGGCATTGCGCAGGATATCGCCGCATTATCAGCCCGCGGTTGCCAAGTGATCGTGGTCTCCTCTGGTGCCATTGCACTGGCCCGCCGGCGCTTAAATTTGACGGCTGTAAAACTGAAGCTGGAAGAAAAGCAGGCGGCGGCGGCGGTGGGGCAAATTCGTCTGGCGCAAGCCTGGAGCGAGGCACTTTCGGCGCATGGACTGACGGCCGCGCAATTATTGATTACGCTGGAGGACACGGAAGACAGGCGGCGTTATTTGAACGCCCGCGCCACGCTGAGCACATTGCTTGGCCTGGGCTGTATTCCGGTGATCAACGAGAACGACTCGGTGGCGACAGCCGAAATCCGCTTTGGTGATAATGACCGACTGGCGGCGCGCGTAGCTGAGATGATGCAGGCCGACCAGTTGATTTTGCTCTCGGATATCGACGGGCTTTATACCGCCGACCCGCGAAAAGACCCGCAAGCCGCCCATATTCCGGTGGTGGCGGCGATGACCGCGGAGATTGATGCGATGGGCGGCGAGCCACCACCGGGTTATTCTTCCGGTGGGATGCGGACCAAATTGGTGGCAGCCCATATCGCCACCCAGGCCGGCACCGCCATGGCGATCGCTTTGGGACACCGCGACAACCCGCTGGCGGCGATCGAAGCGGGCGCCAAATGCACCTGGTTCTTACCCGCGCCGGAAGGCCGCTCGGCCCGCAAAAACTGGATCGCAGGGCATTTATCGCCGCTCGGCACGCTGACGATTGATGCTGGTGCCGCCAAGGCTTTGGCGAAAGGCTCCTCCTTGTTGCCCGCGGGTCTCAAGGCCGTGGCGGGGAGTTTTGAGCGCGGCGATGCGGTGGATGTTGTGAACCTGGACGGCGTGCGCGTGGCCCGCGGGCTGGCTGCTTATTCCAGTGCCGATGCCACAATTATCGCCGGGCACCGCTCTGAAGATTTTGAAACCTTACTCGGCTTTCGAGGCCGCGATGAGGTGATTCACCGTGACGACCTGGTGTTGTTCTAGTAGGTCAGCACGGTTCGGATTGAACTGCCTGACCGCAGCAACTCAAACCCTTCGTTAATTTTCTCGAACGGCAACACATGGGTGATCAGATCATCAATGTTGATTTTGCCATCCATGTACCAATCCACGATTTTGGGAACATCGGTGCGGCCGCGCGCACCGCCGAACGCTGTGCCTTTCCAAGTGCGCCCCGTAACAAGCTGGAATGGCCGCGTGGAAATTTCCTGCCCGGCACCGGCCACGCCGATGATGATCGAGGTGCCCCAGCCGCGATGGCAGCATTCCAGCGCCTGGCGCATGAGTTTCACATTGCCGATGCACTCGAAGCTAAAGTCCGCGCCGCCATCAGTGAGGTTTACCAAATATGGCACCAAATCCTCGCCGATCTCATTCGGGTTCACGAAATGCGTCATGCCAAATTTTTCGGCAATCGTTTTGCGGTTGTTGTTGATATCCACACCAATAATCATATTGGCGCCGGCCATGCGGGCACCCTGGATGACATTCAACCCAATGCCGCCCAGGCCAAACACCACCACATTATCGCCCACCTGCACCTTGGCGGTGTTAATCACAGCGCCGATGCCGGTGGTGACACCGCAGCCGATGTAGCAAATTTTGTCGAACGGTGCGTCCTTGCGCACTTTTGCCAGCGCGATTTCCGGCAGCACGGTGAAATTGGCGAAGGTGGAGCAGCCCATGTAATGCATCACAGGTTCGCCTTCGCACGAGAAGCGCGAGGTACCATCCGGCATCACGCCTTTGCCTTGGGTGGCGCGAATGGCGGTGCAGAGATTGGTCTTGCGCGAGGTGCAGGATTTACAATTGCGGCATTCCGGCGTGTAGAGCGGGATCACATGATCGCCCGGCTTCAGCGTGGTGACACCAGAGCCCACTTCCACCACAATCCCAGCCCCTTCATGGCCGAGAATGGCGGGGAACAGCCCCTCCGGGTCAGCGCCGGAGAGCGTGTATTCATCAGTATGGCAAATGCCGGTGGCTTTAATTTCCACCATCACCTCACCGGCTTTTGGGCCGGCAATATCAACGGTTTCGAGCGATAGAATTTTGCCCGGGGCGCGGGCTACGGCGGCACGTGTCTGCATCGATTTATCCCTCTTTGAAAGCGCTCAGCGGATAACCTTGGGCATAGAGCAATGATGTTAAGTCCGTGTGCTCAATTTTATTCAACACCTGCTCTGCCACGACTGGCTTGGCGTAATACGCGATGCCCAGGCCAGCCTCTTTCAGCATCGGCAGGTCGTTGGCACCATCACCTACCGCCAGCGTGGCGGAAAGTTTGATCCCGCGTTTTTCGGCTAGTTCATTCAGCGTCGCCACTTTGGAATCACGGTCCAGAATCGGCTCGGCTACTTCGCCGGTGAGGTGCGAGCCGTTATCCAGCAGGGTATTGGCGCGGTGAATATCAAACCCCAGTTCCGCCGCCACCCGGGCGGTGAAGAAGGTAAAGCCACCGGATACCAGCGCTGTGGTGGCACCGTAGGAGCGCATGGTGGCAACCATTGTGCGCGCACCCGGGCAGAATTCCGTCTGGCTCCAGGTGCGCTCCAGGGCAGCAATATCCAGCCCCCTCAGCATCCCCACGCGTTCGCGCAAGGCGGTGGGGAAGTCGATCTCGCCATTCATCGCCCGCTTGGTGATTTCGGCGATTTTGTCCTTCAGCCCCGCAAAAGCGGCCAACTCGTCCAAGGTTTCACTGGTCACGATGGTGCTGTCCATATCCGCCACCAGCAGCGCCTTGCGGCGGCCCCGGAAGCGGGTGATGAACACATCAGTGGCCTTATGGCCCAGCACCAGCTTCAACTGGCTGATGTCGGGCAGTTTTTTCACGATGAACTCCGCCGCCACTTCCGGCGCGAGCCAGGTGAGATGCTGGCCGCCACAAAAATCTTTGGCATGCATGGCAGAGTGTGGGGTAAGGGGCCCGGCTTGCGGGTTGGCGACGAGAATGACGATATAGGACATGATGCAGACTGGTAGGACAGAGGGGCACGGCGGCGCAAGGCGCAGGCTGGTGATTGTGGCAGGACCCACTGCCAGCGGGAAGTCCGCGCTGGCGATGGAAATGGCGCAGCGGCTGGGTGGCACCATCATTAATGCGGATGCCATGCAATGCTACCGGGAATTGCGCACGCTCACCGCCCGGCCCAGCGTTGCCGATGAGGCAGCAGTGCCGCACGCGCTTTATGGCGTAAGGTCGGCAGTCGAACCCGCCAATGCGGCCTGGTGGCGAGAGGCCGCCCTGGAAGTGATGGGCAGGGCCGGCATGCCGATTTTATGCGGTGGCACGGGCATGTATCTGGCAGCTTTGCTGAATGGCATCGCTGAAGTGCCGGCGTTTGATGTGGCTGCGCGTGAGGAGGCGCGGCGGCTGGTGGCCGAAATTGGCGCCCCCGCCTTGCACGCCAGGCTGATGGCGGTGGACCCCGCAACCGCCAGTAAATTATTTGAGGCGGATTCTCAGCGCATTGCCCGCGCCTGGGAGGTTTGGCGCGGCACCGGCCGTGGCCTTTCATACTGGCAAACCCAGCCTACCGAAAAACTCAGCGGCTGGGACGTGCGGATGATTTTGCTGGACCCGCCGCGCCCGGATTTGAGGGCGGCGATCGAAACACGTTTTGCTGCCATGCTGGAATTAGGTGCGGTTGAGGAGGTGAAGGATTTGCTGGCATTGGAGTTGGATTCAGCCTTACCTTTGCTACGGGCGCATGGTGTGCCGGAGTTGAGGGCATTTTTACGCGGCGAAAAAACGTTGGTCGAGGCTGCTGCGGCGGCAGTATTAGTAACTTACCAGTACACCAAGCGGCAAAGCACTTGGTTCCGGCATCAGGCTTTGGTGGACAAGTCAGCCCTGCATATAATTCATGCGCGAATTGGAGGTTCTGCGCAATTTTCGGAAAGTTTTATGGGCAAATTGGTTAATTTTATAATCAATGATGGTTGACGCGCTGCACTGCACCCCTTAATGGCGGACCTTCCGATTAACGAAAGCGGCGGAAACTCATATGGACGGCTCGATCAAGACCACTGAGATCATGAAATCAGGCGCTGAAGCCCTGTTGCGGGCGCTGAAAGACCAGGGGGTCGACGTGATTTTCGGCTATCCCGGCGGTGCGGTCTTGCCGATTTATGATGCCATTTTCCAGCAAAATGCCATCCGTCACATTCTTGTGCGCCATGAGCAAGCGGCTGTGCACGCGGCTGAAGGCTATGCGCGTTCCACCGGCAAAGTGGGCGTGGTGCTGGTCACTTCCGGCCCTGGTGCCACGAATGCCGTGACTGGTTTGGTGGATGCGCTGATGGACAGCATTCCTATCGTTTGCCTGACCGGCCAGGTGCCAACTCATTTGATCGGCAATGACGCGTTTCAGGAGGCTGACACTACCGGGATCACGCGCCAGGCGACCAAGCATAATTATTTGGTCAAGCGCTCGGAAGATTTATCGCGCGTGGTGCATGAGGCTTTTCATGTTGCCAAAACCGGTCGGCCCGGCCCGGTGCTGATCGATCTGCCGAAGGATATTCTGATCAACCCTGCACCCTACGCGGAGCCGAACAATTTGCCGCACCGCAGCTACCGCCCGCGCACCACACCCGATGCTCGCAAGGTGGCCGAGGCGGTGGCGTTGATGAAGCGCGCCGAGCGGCCGATTGTGTATTCGGGCGGTGGCGTCATCAATGCCGGCCCGGAAGCGGCGAAGCTGCTGATGGAATTTGTCCGCCTCACCGGTTTTCCCTGCACCTCGACCCTGATGGGCCTGGGCGCGTACCCCGCATCCGACCCGCAATTTTTAGGCATGCTGGGTATGCACGGCACTTATGAAGCGAACATGGTGATGCATGGCTGCGATGTGATGCTGAATATGGGTGCGCGGTTTGATGACCGCGTGACGGGCCGGCTGAATGCATTCAGTCCCGGCTCAAAAAAAATCCATGTCGATATCGACCCGTCGAGTTTGAACAAGTCAGTGATGGTGGATGTAGGGATTGTTGGCGACGCCACTGAAACGTTGCGCGCTCTCATTGCCGCCTGGAACGCTGACACCCAAACGCAGGACCGCGAGGCGCTGGCCAAATGGTGGCAGCAGATCGATGTGTGGCGGAGCAAAAATTCGCTGCGCTTCACCCAGAACCGCGACCCCGGCAGCATCATCAAGCCGCAATACGCCATTGAGCGGTTATACAAAGCCACGCGCGGGCAGGCGAAGGATACCTATGTGACCACCGAAGTTGGCCAGCACCAGATGTGGGCTGCCCAGCATTTCAAGTTCGACAAACCAAACCGCTGGATGACCTCCGGCGGCCTTGGCACTATGGGCTATGGCTTGCCGGCCGCGATGGGCGTGCAGGTCGCGCACCCGGATGCGCTGGTGATCGATATTGCCGGTGAGGCCAGCATTTTAATGAATATTCAGGAAATGGGCACGCTGGCGCAGTACCGCCTGCCGGTGAAAATTTTCATTTTGAATAACCAATATATGGGCATGGTGCGCCAATGGCAGGAATTGCTGCATGGCAACCGCTATTCGGAAAGCTATTCGGAAGCGCTGCCGGATTTTGTGAAGCTGGCGGAGAGTTTCCACGCCGTCGGGCTTCGCGCCGAAAAAATTGAAGACCTGGACAAGGTGATTGCCGAAATGCTGGCGGTGGACCGCCCGGTGATCGCAGATATCTGCGTGGACCAGAAGGAAAATGTGTTCCCGATGATCCCATCAGGTGCCGCGCATAATGAAATGCTGCTGGGGCCCGAGCATAAGGCAAATGCCGGCGGGTATAATGGTGGCTCGGTCACAGACGAAGGCTTGGTGCTGGTATAATGGTTGAACAGAATTTGGCGTTTCGCTCCGCCACGATTTCGGTGTTGGTGGAAAATGAGTCTGGCGTGCTGGCGCGGGTGATCGGGCTGTTCTCAGGCCGGGGCTATAATATTGATAGCCTGACCGTGGCGCCGGTGGAGCGCGACCGCAGCAAAAGCCGCATCACCATCGTGACCTCGGGCACCGAGATGGTAATCGAGCAGATCAAGGCGCAGCTCGGGCGTTTGGTGCCGGTGTACCGCGTGCAAGACCTCTCAAAGGAAGGCCCGCATCTGGCGCGGGAGCTGGCACTGATTAAGGTCGTCGGCATCGGCGATGCCCGCCAAGAAGCATTGCGCTTGGCCGATGCGTTCCGCGCCCGGGTGATCGATGCCTCAACGGAAAGCTTTATTTTTGAACTCACCGGTGCCACCGATAAGCTTGATGCGTTTCTGGATTTGATGCGTCCCCTGGGTCTCGCCGAAGTATCGCGTACCGGCGTGGCAGCTATCGCGCGGGGCAAAGCAACGATCGAGTAGCTTCGCGATCGCTTGCGGGGCATTCCTTTGCAGGCGAGGCTGATGGGCTGCCCTAGCCTCGATGTTTCATGGCTTATTGACGTTCGTCTCAAACAGTAAGTTTGCCGCTTAAGGGGAGATTGCGTCGGACGGGCGGACGCAGCGCTACCTCACAAACCGATCCGCATACCCTGCACCCAGCCCGATCGCCTCGTAATGTTTGCGTACGTTGGCTAGTTTCGTGAACACATCCTCATAGCCAAGGGCTGCGCCATACGGGTCAACATACGTGTAGCCGCCAGTGACGTGGAATAATGTGGCCATTTCGGCGCAATCATCCGGGACCACCAATGTGTGTGTCTCGCCCGGCGGCTCAAACGCATAGTCACCGGCTCTCGCCACCCAATCATGCTCCAGATAATGCCAGGTGCCGCGTAGCGTGAAGGCGTGCACCGGCCCGGTATGGCGGTGGCGAGACAGCACGCCGGATGAGCGTACCCGTAGTATATTTACGTAATAGCCCTGGGAAACACTCAACACCAAAGGCTTGAACGAAACATCAGGCGATTGCGCCACCCAGTCCCGCTCATCGCCATCCAGGTTCATGGCCGCGCTGATAAAAATATCAGGCAGCATGCCGGCCGGCTGCGGGAGCTGATAGGCTATCTTGCTTACATCCAAATCCGCCATCGCAGCCTTCTTTTACCGGACTATTTCGCAGCGCGTTTTTGGCTGTCCAAAATGGCTTTTTCGGCCTCGGCGGCATCGCCCCAGCCGGTTATTTTGACCCATTTGCCCTTTTCCAGGTCCTTATAGTGGGTGAAAAAATGCTCGATCGCGTCGCGGGTGATGGCGGGCAACTGTGCCACTTCGGTGGTGCCCGCATAATGCGGGTGCACCTTGTCGTGCGGCACGCAGACAATCTTTTCGTCCTGGCCGGCTTCATCTTCCATCTTCAGGAGGCCAATCGGGCGGGCGCGGATCACCGCACCTGGCACAATGGCGGTGGGGATCAGAACCAGCGCATCCGCCGGGTCGCCGTCATCAGCCAGGGTGTTGGGGATGAAGCCGTAGGCGGCCGGGTACACCATCGGGGTGAATACCACGCGGTCCACCACCAAAGCGCCGCTTTCCTTGTCAATTTCGTATTTCACGCCGGAACCGGACGGGATCTCGATGACCACGTTGATGTCCTTCGGCACATCCTTGCCGGCTGAAATTTTTGAAACATCCATAACCCAAAACTCCCTGGTTAAAATCTGCCGCCCTATAGCCTGCCCAGGGGCATCTTGCCAACGCAAGCGCCCCCGCTATGTTGCGCCACGCTTCATGCGCCGGTAGCTCAACGGTTAGAGCGGACCGCTCATAACGGTTTGGTTGCGGGTTCGATTCCTGCCCGGCGCAGAGCGCCTAGAATGTTCCGGCGCAGAGCGCCCCGTATAACCCGGCGCAGAGCGGTTGCCCCCGCTGCAGGTGGCCCTTATACGCAAGCCAACCCTCTTAAAAAGGCAAAAATTATGGCCAGCTATCAGTATGTGTATGTGATGAAAGTATTAAAATAAGTTATTGAAAAATAAGAAAATTTTGTGTTAATTTTTCCTGGACAGTGTCTGGACAGGTATGGAGACTCAAGCACTTACGCGCCAAATCTGGACAGAATCTGGACAGAAAGGCGATTTCCGATGCCTCTTCAGGTCGATGTGCAGGAGCTAAAGGAAGGTCTCACCATCTTCCGCCGTGGGGATGTCCAACACCAAAACTGGTATTGCCGGATCAAGCTCCCCAAGGTTGATCGCTACAAAACGATCTCCCTCAAAACGGCCGACCTTCGGGAGGCCAGGAACAAGGCCTTCGACCAGGACGCGGAAGCCCGGTTCAGCCTCAAGCATGGCGTGCTGCAGAAGCAGACCTATTCTAACATTAGGTTCCGCAACCGGGGAATAACCGTCAGTCGGTATTGGAGCTGTTCTATATATGTCCACGGATTTGCGTTTCACCTCGCGCCATATCCTCTTTCGGCACCGGCTAACCAGAAAATTTGTCCCCGAGAAATCGAAGGCACCTTCCGATAGCTTCGCAAATATCGGCCGAAATAAAAAAAATCTTGCGCATAAGTCGCCGAACAAAGGGGATCTTACCATTATGAGCCATGTTTTTCTGGATTTCGAGGAAAGGGCGCGTTGCGCCCGAGCCCGTAATTTCCATGATGAGCCGATTTAAAACTCGCGAGGTTTCCATCAAAAACGCATATCCATAGTGGACATCTGGCTCAAGGTGAGCACCTTCAGCCCATTCATTCCATGCATTGATAAAAACAATTCGCTCGTCGGGATTGGAAAATCGTAGAACCTTTTCGCAAGCGTTCTGGAGCCACGTCCCGTATTTTTTTGGAGTAGACCCTATAAAACAAATCCCGCCACTTTGGCGCCGCGCAGTGTTGTCCCACGCAGGGCACACACCAGGTAGCAATTTGAATTCCTTGGGATCGTTCATCATCGAATTTTGTACCATATCGTCATAACGCGCGATATGCTCATTGCGCCATGATTCGAAGGGGGTCACAGAACGGCGTATGTTTTGAGTATCCCAGCCGCCGTTATGGGGGGGAAAGCCCGCTGCGGCATCAAAGCTGAATTCGCGCGGATCGTTATGGTTATCAGTCTGCGGCATGACAATGTATGGATTTCCAAGACCTGCCTCCCGAAAGTAGTCGCGCAATCGCTGGATGGTCGCTGCTGCATCCGGCAAGTTGCCCGGCCGATAGATCATCAAAAGAGGTCGACCATTTATATTGATATAGCGGGGGTCTGAAAAGAGCGGCCTGATTGATTCGGCAAACTCCAGATCGTCCTCTATCGAGTATTTTTGATGTATCAAAACCTCGTTGTTGCTTGCATCCCAACGGCGTGACCAGGTTTCATTCGCCCAGTTAATGCAAAAACTGATGTTGATATCGGGGTTGTCTAGAAGATTCTGTAGAGGTGTTTCCAGGAGGCGTTTACCATGAAACCAGTAGTAGTGAAAACAGAATGCGGATACACCGTATTTTTGCGCGAGAGCAGCTTGATCGCGCAGTGTATCCGCAAGTCTTAGGTCGTAAAAGCCAAGCCCACCAGGAAGATGCGGTTGATAGTGGCCCTCAAAACGGGGGAGTGCTTTTGTTACGTTAGTCCATTCAGTGAATCCGCGGCCCCACCATTCATCATTTTCAGGGATAGGATGAAATTGGGGGAGGTAATAGGCAATCAACCTCACCAATGGCTCCTTACTCAGGGGAGACTGCGCCATCTCAGCTTCATACTCTGGACCTTTAGCTAAATTTTGCTGAAGCTGTTTCAAAAAATCCATAAAATCTCCAAGTGCCGATCAGCCATTATTGCTGCATTATTTTTCTAAGCCAAGCTCTTTGATCCTGAGCTCGACGGCCCGCTCGACGTCATCCAGAGGAATATTATATGCGTCTCGGTCAGACCGCAGGACGCGGTCCTGATCGCTGAGATGCCAGGGAAGATGCGTTGAAAAATCTCTGTAAATTCCTATTAAAAAAATTGATGGAACGCCAAAGGCATTCGCCAAATGTGAAAAACCGCTATCGACTCCAACAAAAAAATTGCCAATTTTGATCAAGGCCATTTGCTGCGCCAAGTGAAGGTGACTTCGTGGCAAATAGATTCGATCGCTCTCATTGAGAAGTGGAGTTAAGCCGAATTCCAGAACGTTCATGTTTGTATTCAGTAAAATCCACTCGACCAATGCTTTGGCCTTTGCGGCAGGCCAAGACCGGCATTTTTCGTCAGATGTAAAGTGAAGCAAGAGCAGCGGCCTTTTAGGGTACGAAAACTTTTTTGATAGAAAGTCATTTGCATCGAAGTCATGATCTGGGTAGATCGTGGGTCGCGCATTAGCTATATGATTAGTTCCAATCAATGAAAATACATCTGCCAAGCTGCCATATTTATAATAATTGCCTACATTTATTCCAAGGCGGTTTCTATTTACAACCTTAGTGTGGAAGGTAGAGCACTGCCAGCCGTCAATGTGAAGGTTTACCCCTCTGATATTACGAAAGAAGCGCCGTAAAATGAGTGTCTCAACATAGAAGGACACTGGGATCACCGCTTTGATAGCAGGATTAAACGCGATAATATCGGCGTATTGATTTCGTACCATCCAAAAAATATCATCATAGGAGTGTTTGAAATCGTCTAAAAGACACTGTGCAGCAACGAGATCCCCCATACGTTCTGTTAAGACAACAAAAATGGCGCGGCGATTCTTCTCGGCCAGTTGATGGTTTATCTTTCGAATAAGGACAATATTTTTTACAACACTCGCGCAAAGAATAAAATATTTTTTCGGTTTTAAAAAATGCAAACAGCACGCTGCAGCATCGCTGAATTTTTGAAGAACCGTTTTCTGTTTGACCCTATGCTCGGGCATTTCAACGGCTTGCCTCTGGTGCAACCGCAGATACTTGAAGTTCGGACAAAAATTCTGCCTGATTTTCTCTTTTTTGCAGAGATTTCTTCAGACCCCTAAATCTCCTATAGGAATTAAACCGTGCAAGAGCTTTGCGTAACAGTGGAACTGACTTAAACGGTTGCCTTGCCCATGCACCATCAAAGAATTTAAATGTCTTAACATGATCGGCATCACACCAAATATTGGCGTCCCAGCGTTCGTGGTAACTTATTTTGATGTTCGAAAACCCATGCCGCTCGAGCAAAATGCAAAGGCTCTTCGCCGAAAAGTGAAAAACATGTATAAAAGGAGGCTGAGCCCATACCCAGCCCATCCCCTGTTTACTATAGCCAAGCCCAGCGTAATTTGGCACGGCAAGGATTAGTTGTCCGGCTGGGTTCAAAAGATTTTTCATTTTTTTGATAAGGTCATCGGGGTTATTCCCATGTTCCAGAACATGAAGTGCAATTAACGTATCCCATTTCTCTGTCGTCGTAGTGTTTGACGCATAGGGATCATACGTCACGCTTTTGTGTCCATGAGACCTGCATGTCTGGGAAAAATACCCTAGCCCGCCACCGAAGTCGAGGATTCCCCCTTTGAGCAGAGGCTGGTATTCGGCATACCTCATTTCTGCGTCGCGCAACTTTGCAACAAGATGGTCGGAATACCATTGGTAATTGAATGTTTCACTATAAAACTTAAAAAGAAATGCATCGTCAGGAAGCGGGTACGTGAAACAGGTTTGGCATACATCACAATGCATAAGGCAATATGCTTCGCTGTCGTTTAGCCACCTCTCATCCCCCACTCTGGTTAGTGTGTCGTTGTAGCAAATGGGGCAACGGTTTTTGATCACTTTTCGTCCTTGCGAATCATAAATGGTTTTTTAGTTTCGAGTTTTTTTGTTTTTCGACACACGTCTGCCATTATGCCTCGTGAACGGATCGGCTGTAGTCATGCGCGATGAGTGATTTATTACGAAGTTTGAGCCGTCCTAATCGAGAGATTACCCGCCCCACCATTCCATCGCGTGCAATAACTTTAAAAGTTATCGCTGAAATTGGATTCTTCGAAAGGAGGTGAAGTGATCTGCCATCGGTTACAAAATGTAGGCCAAATTTGGCAGCAATAATCTCTAAAGAACGTATAGAGTAGAAAGAAATATGTTGACCATGATGTAGGCCCAGATACCACCAATCCGGTAGGTTAATTAAGGAAGATTGTAAAATTTCCGTTGAAAATAGGATGTTTGGAGATATTTTAATCATGTTTCCGATTTCTTTCAGGGGATCGGAGATGTGCTCGAAGACTTCAAAGGAGGTCATGAGTTCGTACTGCTCATCCAAATTCGCAGTAAATTGTTCTGCAAACAAATTTTTGCAATGCAGATCATTCCAGTAGAAATCATACCCCTTATCGCGCATCAATCTGGTGAAGACCCCATAGCCGCCACCCCAATCGATGAATTTGGCATTCGGATTAAATGCGGCCGCAATGACCGACTCGACGACCCGAGACCCATTAATTGCCCGATTAATCGTGCCGATATCCTGTGCGGCAAGGGCGGAGGAATAAGCTTCCTCCAGCCAGTACGGCTCCTCTGTTTGCACGAAGTTACAATTCGAGCAGCGATAATATCCTACATTATATTTCTTCAGAACAGTTGCATGAAATATGCTCACTAGGGACTGATCACAAATTTTACAAAGCATTCTGTAGCCTCTTCAACAACGCCGTGACGTCGACAAATGCAGGTATGCAGAGGAAAACAGCGTAGGAGATCACGGTTCCCGCGATTACGCCATCAAGGCCCCAAAGTTTGCTAAGGTGAATCGACAAAAATATATTCACAATGGTTGCAATTGTCGAATAAATTGTTTGTGCGCGAAGATGCGACGCTGCTGCCAAAAGGCAGGCGATCGGGTTTGTGAATGAGTTTATCACGCTCCAGGTGGCGATCCAAACGATCAGTGTGTAGCTGGGCTCAATACTGGGTGCGGCCCACCATCCGATGAATGGCCTGACGACGAAAGCAAGAGCAAGTACCGCAACAAATGTGAAGCTCGCGCCGGCGTATAAGGTCAGGCGAAATGTACGCCTTACCCAAGTGATGTCTTTACGCGCAATTGCCTCATTATATGCCGACCATAAATAACTGAACAAAAGGGTTTGCGGCAGCAACGCGTATTCAAACACCCTGTAGGTAAGATTATACTCGGGCACACGGGCGGCGCCAATATAATGGCTAATGACGAGATTGTCGGTCTGGAACACAATCAGGGCTAGTAACTGGATTAGGAAAAATTTTCCGCCGACATGCAGCAAGGGATGCATCGTGGAAACGTCAATAGCTTGAAAACTGGGCCTAAGATGCGGTTTGTGCCACCAGAACAACCAACTGGTATTGACTATATTAACGGCCAGAGACGTTCCTGAGATAGAAATAACCAGCCAGACCAAACCGCCATGTGTATGTGTAACAAGAAGGAGCACAAGTAGACCGAAAAGGTTGGCCGCCATGCTCCAGTAATTGTCGATCCGCCCCTCACGATGGGCCAGATAAATTTTGCCGCTGATGGCCAGAGGAAATTGTAGCAGAAATATGATAACCGCGGCCATGACGGCGGGCCCAATCTCGGCTTTAGCCCGCACGCTAGTGACGCCGAACAGGGTACTCCAGTTAATGCATGGCCAAACAAAATAGGCCAGAACCCCGGCCGTAATGGCCACGATCGAGAGCAGAAACACGCCGTTTGTGACATGCTTGCGCGCAAGTTCTGGCTGCTCTTGGGCAACAGCGCTGGTTACGGCGTTCATCAGTCCGTTGCCCAGGCCAAAATCGCTTAAACCAAGCCAAGCTAACATTGACCCTAAGGTGATCCAGGCACCATAAAGCTCCGTCCCCAGGTACCCGATGGTTAAGGGGACCGACAAAAGACTGACAAGTATACTGATGGCCCGGCTACCGAGGCTTGTCGCAACCCCCTGAAGGACACCTAGAATGCGTCCCTGGCGAAGGTCAGTTGCCTCAGCCTGACCAAAGAGAAGCCTGACAATATGGTTTAGGTTGCGCGGGCGCACAGGGGCCATTCGAAGTTGATGGAAGATTTCTTTCACATACGATGAAAGGGCTGTACCATAAATCTTAAAACCAGGGCAAATACAAGATAAATCACATAGATAGACTCAGACCTACCCTGGCTATTGCGAGCGACGCGCTTCTTGTTACGGCCCTACTAAATGAGCAATAGTAATCCGGCATTTCGTATCCAGGAGCTGAACCATAAGCGATACCGAAAGAGAGCATACCGTCGTTCCGCGAAACCTAAGCTTTGCAAATTCAGAAAAGCTCGAGCGGCCCCCCTATCTTGATTGGATAAATGATCACCATAGCGGTCAAGGAAAGCCTGCACGATAGCTTGGTTAACAGCGAGCTTCGAATGGAACTGCCGACGATGCCGCAATGGTTTCCATAATCCAATTATGGTGTCGGACAAGGATGGAAGGCTTGACGTATTCGTGCCGTGCCTCCGCCAATCCAAATTGACCTCTCGCCGATTTTCGACGGTTCCAAACGCTGTGGCGACAAGAGCGAGCCACCAATCGACATACAGACCTTCCTTGGGAATGGGAGTGCTGCGAGTTATAAGAGGCCGGTTAGCAATCAACGTACAACCATAAACAACATTCTCTAGGAAAAGTCCGCTTATTCCCGGTCTATTGATCGCTTTCATACCCCGATACTTCAAAACAGACGGCTGTAATTGGCGTAGGTTTTGATCGACCATTCGCAAATCACCGCTAATCAAAAGCGGCCTACCGCGCTCGTGTTGCGCCTCTAAAGCGCTTATGGCTGCAACAGCTCTAGAGACTTTATCTCGATACCAAACATCGTCCTGGTCAGCAAACAGCGTGTAGTCCGAGGAGTTCACCCCCATGAGTGCAGAGAAGTTACCCACTAGCCCTAAAGTCTCGATACTCTGCTCGTCTAACACGTGAATCTTATCGGGAAATCTATCGCGCCAAAAACGAATAATATTGCGAGTATCGTCTGTAGATCCATCATCGCGAATCAGTAGGCGCCAATTCGAATAATCTTGAGCAAAGATACTGGCAAGTTGGACGTCGAGCCATCTTCCCCCTTGATACGTTGCCATCAAAATTTCTACGAAAGGTTCAGATATTAGCATAGCCATAAATTTCCAAAAATCGCTTCAACCACATCCTACCATCGCGCAATTTGAAATTGAAACGGAATTACGCGACGTGCTACATAATAATCGTTTATTATTCGCAATATATGGGGAGGTGAGGGGAAGTACACCACAGATCCATGTGTTCAACCTGCGGCTACTCATTTGCACGAAACAGCCAACGTCGTAATGTTAATTTGTGCTCAATTGAGATATAAGCGAGAACAGCTTCAAGTAGACAGTACATACCGGCCGCAAGCAGTCCGCCATTAGCCCGGAAGTATCCGCCCTTCCATGGAGATCGAACGCCTGCGAACCAACCTTTAATTCCCTTACCGGGATGCAAAATTAGAGATGCCGACCAGTCATCGTCTGTTATCTCTGAGTGTACAAAGGCGCTCCCCATTTTTCGTTCTCGCCTGGTTGGAAAAAAAGCGAGTTTAAACAATTGAAGTTGAGCCGCTCTCCGCGTCGTTTCTACATCGGGTGAAATCATCTCATGGTTCTTTGCGAACCATTCTGCGTATTTCAATACACCATTTTGAATCTCTATTTTAGCCTGTTCAGACGCAATCTCTGCATCTCGACCATACCCTGTTATAATTTTGATCGGGACAACAACATCGTCTTCATTTTTCTCAAACCCAGTTACCATTCCTTCATCAGATCTAAAAATGGCTTCGAGCAGGAAAGCGCAATGAAATGCCGAGCCTTCGACTATATTTCGAGAGCGTCTCCAATCACAAATCAATCCCGTCACATTTTTTTGGTCGCGGAGATTTTCATTAGCACCCCAATATCCGAGATAGTATGCTTTTGCAAAATCGCGCGAACGCGACACAGCCATCATATTTAATGTGTTATGAATTGTTCCACGCCAACCGATATCTACAAATGCTGAATCCTCTGAAAAAACTTTCTCCTGTTCGAGATATTCAAAAAGCACATCTCTACATTGTCTCGTGGCTGATACAAACGTATCCATCGCAATGCGGTCCGACAAAAGCAAGCGGAGTTCATCTTCGGTTCCTGAATAAAGGTTCAACCGTGACGTTTGAGCGAACATGATTTCGTCGGAAATTCCAATATAATTCTTGAAACGAACAATTAGATTACTACCGCCACGAAGCGTTCGGATATCTTGCAGTAATCTATTGAGACATGCAGGGTCATCTTTCGCGAACAAAAAATCGACCGATGAGGAGGCGACAACCCGACGAGAAAGGTATACATAATCGATGGTAGGTAATTCACCGGTTGATGACCGGGCGCTAAGTATTTCCGCAACTTTGAGCGGAAGATAACCGTCTCTCGACACAAATAATAAATGATTAACCTCATCCGACTTTGCCTGCTCAAACAGCATCCGAACGAATCCAACCACTAAGGGACCCAACGTCTTGTAACCAATATCAAAAAAATCGCTTTTTTCTTTGAGATGCGTAGAGGGAAGCATCAGACCTCGAGTTGGATACCGCACCCACCTAACGTTTAGGCCTCGTTGAGCGCCCGACAAGATATCCGATAAAACATTATCTCCAATATGCAGGATATTTTTTGCCGAAACACCCTCCCTTTTCGAGACGATGTCAAAAAGCATTCCATTAAATTTCGTTGCGCCAAAGTCAAGAGACGAATAAATCTCGGAAATTTCTGTGATTTTGTGCGCGGAAAATAACATCAATATTTCTTTGGCAGAATAACGTGTGTCCGAGACTGCGATGATTTTCTTTCCATTCGCCTTCCATGTCCGAATCCAATGGACTAGCTCAGGTTGTGGACGCGTATTTTCTATCTCCTGCTGGAGCTCCCAACGGGCTAGAGTGTGGGATGCGTCAACTGCCCAATCTCCTGCGCCGAGCATCTTCAGCATCTCTTCTATAATATTACTATTGCTGAATTCGGTAACGCCATCGACTCTTTTTAACTTTTCAAAAATCCTTTTCTCGGCGACCGCCCTAAGCGCAATTGCATCACATGGAGGCGTGAGACCTCTCTGTTGGGCTATCTCAACAGTCTTGAACGCGCTCATTCGGCGGGCATAGTGCTCATCGGAAGTTCGTTGAATTAAGGTTCCAAAAATGTCGACCGATATGATGTCGTAAAATGGATGCTGATCCAATTTAGGAACGAATATTCGGATTAGACCCGAGCTCAAGCGAATCGCGGAAGTGCCCCCCCCAAGCAGACGAGAGAATACATACTTCCAATTTCCGATACGTTTCATGATAAAACTTCGTTAATTGTCAGCGCTGTTGGTACATGTGCCCGCTGTTCTCCGTCTAGCGGCAGAAACGTCGCCAGAGCGCTGCCGAACCCGAAATACAGCATACCGGCGAGCCTAGAAAGTAGGGGCGCAGCTATCCACACGCCAAACTCAACCACCCCTAAGTTGTGCACTCCCAAGGGCTTGGTAATTAGCGTGGCATCCAGTTGAGCGGCGCGCCGCAATGGCCCTACATTTGATGCTAATATGATGCGGCGATTACGTGTGGAAGCCATGCTCATGTATGCCGGATGTCCCCGTAGCTTGTGAATACCCTTCGCCTTGGCCCAGACAATATAACAAAAGGGAAGCGTGAAGTAGCCAAATTTGCTTGGAGCCCTCGCATCATTGCCGGGATGCTAGCTTGGTATAGTCTTGTTTCTCGCCCCTGGTGGGCGCTTCAAATGTCGACACATCCCGCACACGGGATCAGAATATGAGACTTTGTTTTATTAACGAGACGCCTCGACTTGGCAGGCTAGGCAGAACTGCCAAGTATAAATTAGACACAAGCTAGGCAGCCGCCATGCACTCTGTAATCTTTAGCGTTTAACAAAGGACTTTGCGACTGCGTGGCAATACAAATACGAACAGCTAAGGATCGGCCGGGAAGGGCGGGTAAAGGGGGCGCATGAACCGGTTGCGTTGAAATTTTGCGCATTCTGCATGACGCTCAACAATGTCCGGGATCGAAACACCAAAAATAGCGCGTTTGGCTGGGAGCCTATTGGCAATGGGCGGGCCTGGGGCGCTTTGAAGAGGGTTGCCAGGAGAGCATTTAGCGGATCGCAGGCGGCTGCCCCTAGCATGTTGCCGAGGGCTTTAGCTCTTTTAGCCAAAGAGCCGCTGCCAGAGAACGGGAATGTCGTAAAAGGCGATACTGGCGAGGGCCGCCCCGATCATCACCCCGCCGAGTACCTAGATATAGCGGTCAGATTTGAGACGTTCGAGCGCAGCTTGGCTGGCCGTGAGGTTTTGCACGGCCAGGGCAAGTGATCGAATTTCGGCCGAAGTGGTATTCGCGCGCATGGCCATTTTTCTTTCGGCTTCAGCCGTGGTCTGCCGTGCCATTTGCAATTCTGCCGCCAGTGCTTGGGTGGCGTCGGCATTTACCCGCAGTGCCTGGACGATGAGGGGGAGGGGGTTGGTTGGATCGGAATCGTCCGGCATCTCGGATTTTCCCCGTCTAATCCTTCGCCAAGGTGTCGCCTTCGGTGTACCGCGCTCGCTAAGCTGCCTCCAATAGGCCTCTGCGGCCCGGCCGAGATCATCGTCGTCGCTCATGTGTCGGACCTCCGCTTACCTGCCTGGTTGCAACGGCAGGGGCTCGACCATACCACCGCCAAGTTCTGCTTCACCTTGCACGTCGGCCGGCTCCCCTGAGCCATCCCACGCTTTGGCCGTCGCGTTCCATTTGAAGCCGCGCTTTTTGAGTGCGGTTAGCACCACATCGTCCGGTGCGTCCTGGAAGGAGACACGCACCTGCTTGCCCTTCACGGCCAGCTCTGCCCTGACCGCGTCGCTAAGTTCAGCCAGCTTGGTGAACCCGCCCTTCAGTTCATCGTCATTCCATCGGCTCAGCCCGACTGCAACGGCTAAGCCGCCAACGCGATATTTTTCACGGTCCTCGATTTTGCGTTTAGCCACGGCAATGTCAGCCCGGCTCTTGGCGATCTCCGCTGTTTGCCGGAGCAGTTTCAGCTCTTTCAGTTCCAGAGCTTCACTTGCCGGCAGTTTGCCGCTTGCCTTTGATCTTGCGACCAGGGCCTCAAGCCGCTTCAGGGCCGTTTCATCGAATCCAGCCATGGTTCTTCTCCAAAACTGGCACGAACAAGAGAACTGGCAAAAGCTAAAATTTTGGCTAGAATGCCGTAAACGTTTTACCGCTGGTCTGGATGATTCTTCATGCTGGAGTCATTCCCGCGACAGACAGATCGTCAGAAGATTGGTCTAGGCTGAATATACATTTTGCTGCGCAAAATGTGGTTGAGTTAGATTCTCCGGCACAGATGCCCAGTCGTGGGGACGAGTCGTGCCGTTTGTACAAGTTGACCCTAATATAAAGAGATATGCGATTGGCCAGCCGGTTTGTCCGTGTTGAGATCGTCAAAGCCGGGGCGGGCAGCAGCGCCACGGGCTTGTCCGCCTATATCGCCCGCGACATTCGACAGGATCAAAGCGGTACCCCATTCAACTTTGTCCACAAGGCAGATGAGTTAGAGGCCAGGGGCTTGATCCTTCCGCGCGGCGCCCCGGAGTGGGCAGCCGACGCGGCGCAGGTATGGCGCGCGGCCGAGCGGGCGGAACAGACCATTGACCGCCAGACCGGTGAGCTGCGCTGGAAGAAGAATGGTCAAATCGCCAAGCACATGACGATTGCCCTGCCGCGCGAAGCAACCGAAGAACAGCGCGAGGCCATGTTAATGGAATTCGTGGCGCGCGAGATCGATTCTCAGAAGCACGGGGTTGTGGTGGAGTGGGCGATCCACCGGGAGGAGAATAACCCGCACGCGCATTTGCTCATCAGCACCAGAACCCTTGCCGGGAACGGCTTCGGCAAGAAGGCCCGCGCGATGAATCCGGAGTTTGCCAGCAAGGGCGACCGGCATTTTATCGGCGAGGCCGAGAATTGGGACAACCGCTGGGCCGAATTCCAGAAGGAGTATTTTGAGCGGTTGGGGATTGCCGCCGATATCCGCGACCGCAAAGCCGTACCGGAGGAGCATTACACGCGCGGCCAGCTTTTGAATGACCGGGTCATCGCGGACCGTGCGGAAATCGCACGGGCCAATGCGGTGGTCGAGCAAGCCAGGCTTCGCGATCAGGACGAAATTCTGGAACGTCTCACCGCGCAAAAGTCGGTCTTTACCGCCCGTGATGTGCGCCAGGCTTTGAACAAATCCGGGTTGGAGGGGGAGCAGCGTGAGGCGCTGGAGGCCCGGATCATCGGCCATGCTGATGTCGTGCCCCTGGTGGCCGACGGCCGCGACGAGATCGGCTGGACGACACGTCAGGTGCGTGATGAGGAAATGGCGATTATCGGTGCGGCCGAGCGAATCGGGGAGTCGTCAGACCGTGCGCTCGGGCGCACCGGCCGAGAACGATTGGCCCGCGCCGATCTAACGGCGGAGCAGCGGGCAGCGGCCGCGCATGCCACGGACGGAAGGCAGATCAGTATCGTCATTGGGCGGGCCGGAACGGGGAAGAGTCATACTTTGAACTCTGCCCGGCATGCGTTCGAGGCCGAGGGATACCGGGTGATCGGCCTGGCGCCGACGAACGCGGTTGTCGCGGATTTGCGCAAGGATGGCTAAGCGCATGCCGCGACATTGCACCGGGAGCTAGGGCAGGTGGAGCGGGACCCCACTCGCTGGGACCGCAAGACCATCGTGATGGTGGACGAGGCGGGCATGATGGATAATGCGATCATGGTCCACCTGCTGTACGGCGCCGAGCGCAGCGGCGCCAAGCTGATCCTGGCGGGTGATGACCGGCAATTCGCATCGGTGTCGCGGGGCGGGATGTTTACCGAGCTGGTCAATCTGCAGGGGGCGGCTGAGCTGAAAACCGTGCTGCGGCAGCGCCAGGCGTATCAGGCCAAAGCGAGCGAGGATTTTGCTCGTGGCGATATTCATGCCGCGCTGCGGGCCTATGACGCAAGAGGCCAGATCGTCTGGTGCGACGGCCTGGCCGATGCTCGGCAACGCGCGGTGGCGGCACAGGCGTCGATCACCGGGCCGAGCTTCCTCTATGCCAGCACGAACAAAGAGGTCGAGGAGTTGAACCGCGCCGAGCAGTTGCGCCGAAGAGCAGACCTTTATGCGACGGGTGAGCAGATCCAGGCGCACGGATTCAAGACAGTGCGGGGCCACGTGTCAATTGCCGCCGGGGAGCGGGTGCAGTTCTATGAGACCGACCGGCAGCTTGGGGTGGCAACGTCGGAGTTCGGGACAGTCAAGGCTGTGGCACCGAGGCAGATGGAAATCGTGAAAGATGACGGGACGACCGTCGCCTTCGACCTGGTGAAATACGACAAATGGGGGCTGGGCTATAGCGGCACCGGTTACAAGGGCCAGGGTAAGACCCAGCCCAGGACGGCCGCCGTCTATGACAATGCCTACGCCTGGGATGCCCGCGCCGCTTACGTCATCGGCACCAGGCACCGGGAGGATTACCGGCTGTTCGTGCCGCGCGAGCTGGCGCCGGATCTGACTGTCCTAACCGGGCAGATCATGCGGCAGCGCGAGGATAATGGATCATCGCTGCGGTTCGAGGCGGCTGAGAACCATCATGTTCGCCAAGGCCTGGCAGCGAATGCCGCCAGTGAGAAGCTGCGCGGCGCGCTGGAGAAGGGCCGGGAGGCGTTGATCGCCGCCCAGGCCGAACGGGTACGGCTGCGGCTGATTGAGGAGATGAAAAAAGCCCAGGAGTTGAAGCACACGCTCCGGCCAGGGCGCGGACCGAGGCTAGGGCGGTGAGAATGAATAAAAATTATAGCCCGTGGAGTGCCCTTTTGCTCCTTCACCCGCACAGGATAGTGAGCGGCTATTTTAGATCAAAGTATTAAGACTGCCTTTCCTATGCTTGTGCGAAGGCACAAAGCATCCCGCTGCTCTACAAAGGGAAAGACTTTTCTCACACAGATTTGGGGTGAGCATCACCCAATACTGCCCACGATGGCCCGACCGACCCCGGCAGCAGGGGGATGGCCATGCCCTGTAACTGGCGGCAGAATTATGCGAATACCAGCGCCATGTGGACCCGAACCTTAAATTTGCCCGTGGGCTGGCGCTTGATTCGAATGTCGCTGGCTCGCGTGCCGGTGTGTGAAATAGCGGCACAGCCGGGTTCATTGCGAACCCGACCTGGACAGGTCCTGGACAGATTTAATTTAGTCAAAATTACCCAAGGAATTCAATAAGATGGCCAGCTATCAGTATGTGTATGTGATGAAAGACCTCACCAAAGCCTATCCGGGCGGGCGTGAGGTGTTCAAAGGCATCACTCTTTCCTTCCTCCCCGGTGTCAAAATCGGCGTATTGGGCGTCAACGGCGCTGGTAAATCCACGCTGCTGAAGATCATCGCCGGGATTGAGAAGGAATATGGCGGCGAGGCTTGGGCTGCTGAGGGTGCCCGCGTGGGCTACCTGGCGCAGGAGCCGCATCTGGACCCCACTAAAACCGTCGGGGAGAATGTGGCCGAGGCGTTTGCGGAATTGCGCGCTACATTGGCACGGTTCAACGAAATCTCAGAAGAATTCGCGCAGCCGATGGACGATGGGAAAATGGAGGCGCTGCTGGCCGAGCAGGCGGTGTTGCAGGAGGTCATCGACGCCCAGGACGGCTGGGACCTCGATCGCCGCATCGAAATCGCGCTCGACGCCCTGCGCTGCCCGCCGCCCGATGCCGCCGTTGGGCCACTTTCAGGTGGTGAACGCCGCCGGGTGGCACTTTGCCGCCTGCTGCTGGAAAAACCCGACCTGCTGCTGCTCGATGAGCCGACCAACCATCTGGACGCAGAATCCGTCTCCTGGCTGGAACGCACGCTGCAAAACTACACTGGTACTGTCATTCTGGTCACCCATGACCGTTACTTCCTGGACAATGTGACCAACTGGATACTCGAAATCGAACGCGGCCGCGGCTATCCGTATGAAGGCAACTACTCATCCTGGCTGGAACAAAAGCGCAAGCGTTTAGCGCAGGAGGAAAAGGAAGAATCCTCCCGCCAGCGGGCCCTGGCTGAGGAACAGGACTGGATCGCCTCCTCCCCCAAAGCCCGCCAGACCAAATCCCGCGCCCGTATCCAGCGCTATGAGGAAATGCTCGCAAAGTCGCAGGAACTCTCAGGCGGTGTTGCTGAAATCGTCATCCCACCCGGACCACGGCTAGGTGGAACGGTCATAGAAGCCATTGATTTGCATAAAGGCTTCGGCGACCGCGAACTCATCGACGGGCTCAACTTCAAGCTGCCGCCCGGCGGCATCGTCGGCGTGATCGGCCCGAATGGCGCCGGTAAAACCACCCTCTTTAAAATGATCACGGGTTCAGACAAACCAGACTCCGGCAGCCTCAAAATCGGCGAGACCGTCAAACTCGGCTATGTCGACCAATCCCGCGACTCGCTCGACGGCAATAAAAACGTCTGGGAGGAAATTTCCGGCGGGACCGATGTCATCCATCTCGGCAAACGTACCGTGCAGTCCCGCGCCTATGTCGGCGCCTTCAATTTCAAAGGCTCCGACCAGCAAAAGAAAGTCGGCATCCTCTCCGGCGGTGAGCGTAACCGCGTGCATCTCGCCAAAATGCTGAAATCCGAAGCCAACGTCATCCTGCTCGATGAGCCCACCAACGATCTCGACGTTGATACACTCCGCGCCCTCGAAGAAGCCCTGATGGAATTTCCTGGCTGCGCCGTGATCATCTCGCATGACCGCTGGTTTCTTGACCGCCTGGCAACCCATATCCTCGCCTTTGAGGGCGACAGCCACGTTGAATGGTTCGAAGGCAACTTCCAGGCGTACGAAGAAGACAAACGCCGCCGCTTAGGCCATGACGCCACCGAACCACACCGCATCAAATACCGGCCTCTGACGCGGTAGGGCTTGGGGGTGAGTGGTCACGTAAGCCCGAGGGGCTTTGCCCCCTGGGCCCTCGTTGAGGGCACAGCCCCGAGAACCCTTAGGCCTCAGAAAAGCGGCTACCACCGCGGTTTCCCAAGCCTAGGGTGGGGG
>VFSW01002856.1_pt1 | contig 26034 bp, 31 predicted proteins | sample 5358111 | NCBI WGS metagenome assembly VFSW01 (sample SAMN11554181, study PRJNA540505) | mine drainage metagenome | isolation source: sediment from site ElyBrook_90M | place: USA: Ely Copper Mine, Vershire, VT | collected 2017 | reverse complement strand
GTATAAAGGGTTGAAAGGAAAGCACCAATATGCTCTTATTGAGTATAAGGGTGACGCACCCATATGCTCTTATTGAGTATAAGGGTTGAAAGGAAAGGAGGGGGGCGCCGGTGCCGGGTGGGGGGCGGTCGTGGCTGGCTGGCGTGGTCATACCCAAGCTAAAACAGGCGACGGACTTGACAAAAACCCCTTCCTATGGTAATAACAAACATGCTCGGAAACAAATCTTTGGACTACCTACGTCCGTCCCTCCCAAAAGCCGAGGCGCTCGGCCCCGCAATGCTGGCTATAAATGCCCGCCAGCGCATGTTTGTCATTTTGCTATGGGAGAACCAGCCGATATCGGCAACCGAGGCTTATGTCCAGGCATACGACAATAAGAACCGCGTCAGTTCACAGGTTTCTGCCTCAAAGCTACTTCAAGACCCGCGGATCAAGAAGGCCATCATAGAGTACGGCCGGGCCTACGCCGCGACATTTGCCCCCGAACTGCATGGTATCCTGATGGGTTTGGCCAGAAATCCGCAGCATAAGGATCAGGCGAAGGTAGGATTGGCCATGTTCAAGCACGCGGGGTTCGTGGAAATCATTGAGAACAATATGAACCTCAACATAACCGTTACCCGCCAGGAGAAGATCGAGGCGATCCGGCAGGATATGCTGGCAGACGGCAAGACCCCCGAACAGATTGAGGCCGAACTTGGCACGATGGCCGAGCATGAAGTCGTCGATGCCGAGTTTACCGAGGTAGATACTTTTGCTGATGAGGAGTATTAGTGCCCCTCACCATTGACCAGCGCTATGAGATTGCCCAACTCAAGAAAGAACGTAAGCGTTTTGAGCGTTGGCGGTTCTTTATACCAGTGCCGAAACAGGAGGAGTTCCTGTTTGGCGGCGCCGATCCCATTCAAGGCGCTGAACGTATGCTCATGGCTGGCAACGGTAACGGCAAGACCGAGACGGCGGGGTTCGAAGTGTCATTGCACCTCACCGGCAACTACCCTACTTGGTGGAAAGGATACCGATATGATAAACCAATTAGAGCATGGGTGGGAGGAACTTCTGGCCGTGGCGCAAGAAGCGCTGGTCAAGAAAAATTATTCGGAACTCCAGGAGATCCTTCTGCGCTTGGAACAGGTCTTATTCCAAAAGAAGCAATCATCGGAACGCCGGCTACGGGCCGCAGTGCGCCTAATTCGATTGACAGTGCGATAATCAAGCATGTCTCGGGCGGAAATAGCCGGATCGAATTGAAAACATATTCTCAGAGCCGGGAAGATTGGCAAGGCTCCGATATCGAACTGGTGTGGTTCGATGAAGAACCCCCGATGGAAATCTATTCGGAAGGGTTGGCCCGTCTTCGTGGCAAGGGTATCGCCTTGACAACCTTTACGCCGCTGCACGGCGTCACTGAACTGGTCAAGCGGTTCACCACGGAGAATAACGGGCGCCGCCTCCTGGTACGTATGCGCCTTACCGATGCGGCCTTTATGACCCCGGAGCAGGTATCATCCACCCTGGAAATGTATCCTATGCACGAGCGGGAAGCCCGGCTCAATGGGATGCCAATGCTTGGAGAAGGGGCCGTCTTCTCGACCCCGGTAGAAAACTTGATGGAGCCTCGCCTTGACCTGTCGAAGATCCCGCTCTGGTGGCCGCGGTTGTGGGCCATCGACTTCGGTATTAATCACCCTTTCGCTGCTGTTCTATTCGCTTTTGATCGGGATGCTGATACAGCTCATATACTAAGAGCGTTTCGGATGAAAGGAATGTCAGCCTTACACCATGCACACGCTCTCAGACAAATTGCCGCAAACGTCCCCGTGGCCTGGCCTCACGATGGTACCCAGCGTGATAAAGGTTCCGGGGAGCCTCTCGCCACAATTTACAAGCAACACGGGCTTAGTATGCTCGCCGACCATGCCACTTTCCAATCTGGTGGCTATAGTACCGAAGCTGGGGTCGAGTTGCTCAACGTTGCGATGAATGAGGGGCGTTTCAAAGTAGATCAGACATTGACGGAATGGTTTGACGAGTACAGCAGCTATCATCGTAAGGACGGGCAGATCGTCAAGATCAATGATGATCTCTTGAGCGCCACACGTATCGGGTATATGATGCGTCGGGCTGCCAAGTCAGTTCCATTCGGATCCAAGATCCGCCCACGCGCAGCACAAGGACAAATGGCCGATGGCGTCGAGTTCGACATATTCTGAGATCATAATCGTGACCGAAGGAACCAATGAGCATGGCGGCTACATTCTTAAAGCAAAAGGGCACATCTTTGCTAATTTCATCGAAATACTTAATGCTTTCCCTGATGCACGGGTGGATTTCGTTCAAGCGACATCAGAAGAAAGACTAAAGATGACTCATCGTGAACGCGCCATCTTTGGGTCACGATCGCAACGGGCGCATGGCGCCGACTTTTCAATCTTTGGAGAAGACAAATGAAGTTCAAACAGATCGTTTACCGCGGCAATGCCAAACTCGCTGCTATCGATACCCTCGGGAAGGTATGGGAGACCCGCACGGAGTTCTCTACGCGCCGGACTAACTGGCATAATATCCCACTGGCAGAAGATATGAAAGCTCCTATACTGTCTTTGTGTGCTCAAGCAGAGCGTCTTCTGGCGATTGATGGAGACAGAGTGCTTTGGCAGCAGATCCAAAAACTCGGGATCAATACCGGAGAACAGTACGAATGGCGGAAACTTGACATGCCGGTTATCGAGTAGTAGGATAAACCGCGCGCAATAATAGGGGACAGTAATGGCCACGATGCCATCACAGGGCGGACCTGTTTCGTCAAGTTTGGGGTATGTTCCGCAGGCGCCTGCCGCGGAGACGGACGAGGAGCGCCGTCGCCGACTGGCTCAGATCGCTATGGCCGCGGGTAAATCCACGGGTTTGGTCTCCAATACAGTGGCAGGAACAGGCGTCGGTGGGTATTGAAGTTAGCCGCCAGCAAGGCGTCGGTGAATGCACTGGTGGACAGGTTATCGGGGATATCGCCCATACCTGTCCTTGGCCGGCGGCCGTAGTTGCAATCACAATTGATGGCGGACATGGTATCTGGATGGACCGGGATACAGCGTATCGGGTAGCGAATGAGATCATTGAGGCGCTAGTCGATGGCTGACTACATTCTTCCTGATAAGCCCTATGAAATGACCGCGGATGACGAGGATTGTGTTCGCGAGACGATGCGCGAGTTCACGGAAATGACGATTTGGCGAAATGTCTTCGCCGCGCATTGGGAGGAGATTGCCCGTCTTATACTGCCGACTTCGCGCAATACCTTCTATTTTCAGTCATTCAATTGGCCAGGACAGAAAAAGACCGACGAGCAGATTGATGCAACGGGTATGCTCGCGCTTCAACGCTTCACAGCGATTTGTGATAGTCTCCTGACCCCTCGAAATATGACTTGGCATGGTCTTGAAGCCAGCAATCGCGATGTCAATAAGATCCGCAAGGTGAAATTGTGGTTTGAGGAGGCTACCCGTGCCCTATTCAAAGCTCGGTACGCGGCCACTGCCAATTTCCCCGGTCAAAACCACGCCAATTATACACAACTCGGGGCCTTTGGTACCCACGGGATGTTTATCGACGATTTTATGGACCAATATGGGCGTCCTAACGGGCTACGCTATAAATCAATACCCCTTGGAGAGCTGTTTCTTAAAGAGAACCACCAAGGATTGATTGACGGGTTCATTCGGTGGTTCAAATTGGACGCTCTCCAGGCCTATACGATGTTTGGCCCCGAGCGGTTTCCGCTTTATCTCTATGGACCCCTAAAACAGGGGTCGAAGATGCTCTATAATTTCCTGCATAGGGTTTGCCCCCGGCGAGACTATGATCCGACCCGGTATGACCACAAAGCGATGTCTTGGCGATCTGACTATGTTTGTGTAGATGGTTTGGCATTGATGCGGGAAAGCGGGTATTACACGTTTCCGATGGCAATCGGCCGGTATGTGCAGACCCCCAATGAGGTTTATGGTCGCAGCCCCGCCATGATGGTGTTGCCGGCCCTCAAAACGCTTAACCTGGAGAAGAAGGTTTTTCTCAAACAAGGGCATCGTGCCGCGGACCCGATCCTCTTGACCGCCGATGATGGTTTGATCGATGGCGCATCATTGCGACCTGGTGCGATCAATAAAGGCGGTGTCAGTTCTGATGGTAAACCACTGATCCATGTGCTGCCTTCGGGTGAGATCCAGATCAGCAAGGAAATGATGCTGGAGGAGCGCAATCTTATCAATGACGCGTTCTTGGTAACACTGTTCCAGATCCTCACCGAGAGCCCTCAGATGACGGCAACCGAGGTGATCGAGCGTACCAATGAGAAAGGTATCCTGCTCGCGCCTACTGTTGGCCGGCAACAGTCTGAGTATCTTGGGCCGATGATTGACCGGGAATTGGACCTGTTGCAGCGGCAGCGGAAACTTTCACCTATGCCTCAAGAATTGATCGAGGCTCAGGGTGAATATGAAGTAGTCTATACATCCCCATTGGCCAAGGCCATGAGGGCGCAGGAGGCTGCTGGGTTTCAACGTACTGTCGAGAATGTCCGCGAAATGGTCGCCATTACCGGCGATACCTCCATGCTCGACCCATTCGACTTCGATACCGCGGTGCCCGAGATCGCGGACATACAAGGTGTTCCGGCAAGCTGGATGGCCTCGCCACAACAGATTGCCGAGAAGCGAAAGAACCGCGCGGCAGCTCAAAAGCGCCAGGAACAGATACAGGCGGCACCGGCAATGGCGGCTCAAGCAAAAGTACAACTTGAAGCTGCAAAGGTCGCAAAACTCGGCGCCGGGCCGAACAGTACAGGTGGAGGTGCCCTTCAAGCGCAGCCACAAGGCACCCCGCAATTCCAGCCATAGGAGATAGAAATGTCGCTTTCTCAATTTCTGCAACGCCCAATGGTATGGTCGGACCCGGATGGTTCTCTTTACGTCTCCCTTGCTAATTGGGGCGGTTTTAACGAAGTCTATTGGCCAGGCGCTCTCATAGAGCCCGCCAATCCTGGTTTTCGCAGTATCTCCGGTGGAACTCGGAGTGGGTTTTGCCTAAACTACATAGGTAATAATTGCGGATATCAGGCGAGCGCGGACTGGTCCGGCTGGGAACTGGTCTTCGATGCCGCCCCCTATGGAGCTCTTAAGAGTATCCATGTTGCTGGCGGTAAGGCCGTTGCAGTCGTGCTCAATTCCAATGGTCAGTATGCTATCTACACATGTAATGTCGATGGGTCCAATATCCAGTTTCGGAATTATGGTACCCAAGCGAGCATGTCCTACGATGGAACCTTTTTCATCTTTACCGGCTTTTCGAGCATACCCGGTACCACCTACGGGTATCAGATTTACCAGCAGCTAGTGACTGCGGATGGGTCGGTGAATTGCCATATTATGACTTTCGCGAAGTTTGGAGATCCGACGCAGCCAGAGTGCTTCTCTCCTACCCTCTCACCGGATGGCGCACGCCTGGCGTACATCAGCGGGATCGTTACTGGATCCAATGCTAACGATCCGTCCACCTGGGGCGCGCGTAATCTCTGGAAAACGTCGAAAGGCCAGGGCATCGGCAATGGCACCCAGCAGACTAATTTCACTGTAGGGACAATCTCGTCTTACAACGCTGCTTATGCCCCTTCCTTCGGTACGGATTGCGACACAGTCGGCTATGGTGTGGCCACGCAGAGTGGTTTCTACCTGGCAGCGATGGATGACACGGGAAGCTTTTCTCAGATATTTACGGGGATCGCAGCAACCGACGTTCTGTCACCGAACCGGCACCTATAGGAGAAAATGATGAACCTACCGACCCCGCTAAATAAAACCTATACGGCTAAGAAGGCGAAGGCACTTATGACCCCAAAACCCGTCGTACACCCAAACCCGCATCCTCCCTTGTTTAAACACCAGCCCGACACGCTTCACAAACAGGAATGATCCATGTCAGACTTACCCACCGGATCATTGCGTGGCTCGGGCGCCTCGCAAGGTTTTACCAAGCGAGCAAGCAAGATACTCGGGCAAAACGCCCTGTATCAACTCGTCGAGGACATGGCCGTGGCTCTGGACAAGCATAGTGTGCAGCTCACTGATATCCATGCCATGTGCACCAAAATCTTGGCAAAGTTGACCTGATGCTGACGCTTCGTGAAGCTGTCGTATTAACCCTTGATGCGCTCGGCCTTAGAAGCCGAGCATACTTTCATGTGTTCCGTTCGCCAGACGGGAAGCTTGTTCTGGAAGACCTTGCAAAATTTTGTCGGGCGAATGAAACGACTTCGCATGAAACGGCAACTGGTATGGCGACACTGGAGGGTCGTCGTCAAGTTTTTCTACGTATAATCGAGCACCTCCAAAAGACCCCCGAGGAACTGTACGAAATCTATGGGGGTAAATACCCAATTCAACAATATGCGGAGAACGATCAATGAGTGACGCTGCTACTACCACTGCCGCTACTACGGCTACCACGGCAACTACTCCCCCCGCGCAAACCTGGTTCTCAGCACTCGATGCCGAGCATATTGGGTTTGTTCAGACAAAGGGTTATGATAAGCTTGACCCGCAAGCGGCGGCGCTTAAAATGGCTACTGATTACCGACAGACTGAAAAATATGTTGGTCTACCCGCGGACCAACTTCTGCGTCTTCCCAAGGATACCGGGGATACCGAAGGTTGGAAAGCGGTATATCAGCGTCTCGGCGCCCCCGATAAGCCGGAAGGGTACGATTTTTCCTCGGTCGAGTTTGACGAGGAAGGGCTGACGACCAAGTTCCGGGATGCATTCCGGGATACTGCGGTCAAACTCAACATGCCGAAACAGATGGCCGAGGAGTTCGCCAAGGCGGTCCATAAAGCGATCGGGGACCACGGCGAGAGTGTTGCGGCTATCGAGGCGGCATCCTTGGCTGAGCAGCGTGCAGAATTGGTCAAGAATTGGGGACCGGAAGACGGCACCCGGTTCCGTGGCAACATGTTCGTCGCCGACCAGGCTGCCGAACGTCTCGGTGTGACCCCTGAGCAGATGGAAGCACTCAAGGCGGGCATTGGCGGCTCTGCGCTCGCGGAATTGTTCCGCAAGATCGGCGCCGGTATGGGTGAGGATCGTATGGTTCGCGATCCAGGCCAAGGTGGTCGAGACGTGATGACCCGTGACCAGGCGATTGCCAAACGTGTCGAACTACTCGGCGACGGCAGACCCGGAACAGGTGACGTATCCTTCCAGAAACGTTATTTAGAAGGGGACGTAGCTGCCCGCCGTGAAGTATCCGCGCTCACTCGGTTGATTGCGGAGGAATAATTGCCCGTCGTATCCTCAGCTCAGCAGGGATTGATGGCTATGGCTACAACGGAAGTTGGGCGCCGAAAACTGCGGGCTCATGGCAAGAAACCACCCTCGGCCTCGGTAGCACATGAGTTTTTGAATGCAAGCAAAGGTATCAAACACTTGCCAAAACACGTGAGGAAGAAATGACCAGGACTGAGGAACGCCGGCAGGCAGACTATGCCCGTATGCGAAAAAGTGAGCTGCTTGAAGGGCTCCGCACTACGGGTCGAGTGCTTGACAACTCACGCACCTACCAGGGCCAGGATAAAGAACTGCGCGGTATCCAGAACCGGATTAATCGTGTCGAGCGGGGGGAGGAGAAAGTCTGATGGAAAGACGTACTTTGCATGTGTCATCTGAACAGGAAGCTATTTTAATTCTTGTAGCAGAGGGAACTCAGTCTTCCGATCCAGAAGAAAATTTTATTCGACTTGAAAATGGGTACTTAACCCGGTTTTATGGGTATCCTATAAAAGGGATTGGTCCTGGATATCCTAAAGAGGAACTCTAATGGCCGCAAAGTCACATTGGATTGCGGGGGCAATCAAACATCCTGGTGTCGAAAAGGCCGCAGCCAAGCGGGCAGGAGTGTCAACACACGCTTATATGGAGCAGCATAAAGGGGATAAAGGTACTGCCGGAAAACGCGCCCGCCTTGGACTTACTCTATCCTCCATGCATCATAAAAAGTAGGGGGCTTGACAAGTCTATTTCTAATGCGGTATAGTGCAATCATCTGCTCATAAGCCGTCACGGGCCGAGCAGATACAAGACCGGCGCCCGTGAGGATAACGCCAAAAACCCGCTTCTCTTTTTTGGGATTTTGAGCGATGTCCAGCACAGGTCTCGTCCAGTTATATACCGAAAGTTTTTCGACCAATCTGCGCCTGCGCTTGCAGCAAAAGGGCTCGCGGCTGCGCGGAAAGGTCATGGAAGGCTTCCACGTCGGCAAACAGGCTTCGCCTGTTGACTACATGGCGGCTATTCAGACCAAGGCCGTCCAGGGCCGGTTCCAGCCGGTCGAGTTCACCGATAATGACTATCAGCGTCGGTGGGTCGTTCCGGCATCCAAGGATCTCGCGCAGCCCTTCGATACCTTCGACAAGTTGAAGACCATCGAAGATCCGCAGTCGCAGGCAGTTGTCAATGCCTCGCACGCATTCGGCCGTGATTGGGATGATGCCCTGATCGCCAACGCCTTTGCTACGGCGACCATCAGCAATGTGGACGGCACTACACTCACGACCGAGAGCTTTTCCACGTCGAGCTATGGGATTTCCGAGAAGTTTGGCGATGGCGCGACCGCGGTTGGCATGACGGTTGACAAGCTGATCGAGGCAGTGCGTATCTTCCGTCATAATCACGTTGATATCGAAGACCAGGAGAACGAGGAACGTTCCCTGGTGATCGGATCGACGCAGGAAGGCAATATGCTCAAGCTGACCGAGGTGGTCAGCCGTGAGTACAATGACCGCCCCGTGCTTGTCGAAGGCAAGATCGTGCGGTTTCTGGGTTGGAACATCTATGTGTCGGAGCGCCTCAACTACGGTACCGGCATCGGTTCGACTGCCAATACCCGCCAGTGCATCGCCTTCGTGAAGTCGGGCTTGTATCTCGGCATCTGGCAGGACATGTTCCACGATGTCGATCGCCGGAAGGACTTGCAGGGCCATCCCTGGCAGGTTTACTCGATGCACACGTTCGGTGCGACCCGCTTGGAGCCTGGTCGGCTTCTGCGCGTTGACTGCGCCAACGACAGCATCGGCGCCGATATCACCCCGTAATCCGGCAAAACGCCAGGAGCACATACTATGGCAGAATTCCTTAAGTCCGGCGTAATTACTAACCTCGACGCTTCGCCGATGGTGGTCAATTCCGCCGGGCAAGGGGGTGCAACGCGCCTTCACGTGATCGACAGTGCGGTTACTGTTGTGACTGCTGCGGTAAGCTCGACCTACCAGTTGGTCCGATTGCGGTCGAATGCGGTGGTCAAACACCTCTATATCAAACTTGATGCTACGGCAGTCGAGTTTGATGCTGATATTGGGTGCTATTACAGCACGGCGGTTGGCGATGGCACGTTGCCTACCTATGCCAGTTTGGCCCCTCCGACCCAGGTAAACGGCACTACGGGAAGCCAGTTGTTTGGGGCTGCTGTAGTCCTTGACGCTGATGTTACCTTTGTGGATCATGCGGCAGGGTTGTCCGCGGCTACACTCGACAAGGAACTGTGGTCGGCTTGCGGACTGACAACCGATCCGGGCGGGTTCTTCGATATCGTGCTTACCTCTACGGGTGCGCCTTCGGGAACTCCGACGATCTATACCGAAGTTTGGTTTGCGGCGACTTAGGGGACAATCGATGGCCACAGAAACTCTCAAGTCCGGCCCGATCACGAACCTTGACGCTTCGCCGATGGTGGTCACGACTGCCGGGTTCGGTGGTCTTGATCGCGCCAATATCATCAATGGTTCGGTGTCTCCCACTGCGGGTACGACTGCACCTTCCATCTACCAGATTATCCGGGTGCGATCGAATGCCGTGGTCAAGCACCTCATGGCCAAACTCGACAACACTGTTGCAACTTTCGCTGGTGATGTTGGCTGCTACTACAGCACCAACGCTCCCAAGGACGGAACGCCGCAGGGAACTGCTGGCACCTTGGTTGGGGTCGGGCAGGAGTTTGGCGCAGGCATCGACTTCTCTGCGATGGACGTTTATACCGACCTGGCTAATGGACTAACCGCGGCGCAGTTGAATATGGAATTGTGGCAGGTCTGTGGAAAAGCGACTGATCCTGGCGGGTTCTTCGATATCTGCATCACCACGACTGCGACCACTACGGGTTCTCCGGTGGTTTATTTCGAAGCTGAAATCTCCAACTAGGTGTAGAGCATGTCCAATCATTTCTATTCCAAGGATCTCGGGGATCTCAGCAATCGTGATGTCTCCAAGGTTACTGTCACGACCACGACGACCGCCGCCAAGAGTATCGAGTTGCGGATTACCGATGGTACGATCACTCGTCGGCAGGCGTATTTGTTCTGTGAACTTATGGCTGATATCTTTGCCAGCGGTTCCAGTCAGGGGGATGGCGCCCCGGTTCCTTCCGGCCAGTTCGGCGGTTAATCCCTAGCTCAACAGGAGTTCTCTAATGGCTCAAGTTTCTGGTCTCGTTTCCAACCCTCAGTCCATCAAGAACGTCGATGGCTCCGTGGCATCGTCTCTTGTCGATCGTCACGGTGGTTTGATCGTTCGGGAACTTGGCGGTCGGTATTTTGACGCCGCGCAGCGCGGTAACGTCTTCATGTCTGCTACGGCGCTTGCGGGTGTTACCGTTCCGGTGGGGGCGACTACGTTGGCCTCGAAGGCCGGAATGCAGAACCCGAATGGTTCCACGATCAACTTGGAACTGATCGGGATCATGCTCGGTGGCGTGACGGTCGATGTCGCGGTCAAGGACTTCTTCATGGAGTTCCAGGTCAACACTTCGACGACTGGTGGCATCCCCACTTCGGTCACGAAACTGACGACCTTCAATATGCCCCTCAGTGCAGCGGGTGGTCCCGCCGCGCAGGGTTGGGGCTATTCGGCTGCGACCATGACCAATGCGGCTGCGAACCCGCTGGTTCTGCCGATCTTCGGCCATCTTGACACGGCTGTTGGGTTCCGGCAGAGCTATTTCAAGTTCGATGGCGAGATCGTCATGGGGCCTGATACCTGCATGGCAATCACCGTCGCGACCTCGGCCATTGCCGCGGTGCAGGTTGGTTACGTTTGGGCTGAGTGGCCGATCTAACCTTCCCCAACGTTGGGGGCTGAATAGGGGGCCGGGCAACCTGCTCGGCCCCCAATCGAAGGATAGGTCATGCGCGCAATCGATGGCACGTCATTTCTGAACATCAGCGCCACTACGGCTCCATTCCGCCTATTAGGTGGGTTTTATGGCGTTGATGTCGTGATGGCTGGTACCTCTGTGAAACTTCAGAAACAGTGTGCTGACGGCACCACGTATGTGTCTGTAAATTCCGCTACACCAGGTACGACAGGTGGAACCGCTACGATGGCGGGAGGTACCGATTTCACTGCCAGTGGATACGGAATTGCAGAAGTACCAGAAGGTTGGTATCGACTGACGCTTCTTGCCGCAACCGGGGTGTACGCGACCATCCGCCGTATCCCGGAGGAGTAATCTATGTCAGCGTCGGCGTATAAAACCGAGCTGGACATCGGAAACCGCGCTTGCCAGATCATTGGTGTTCCCCGGATCAAGGATTTCACTAGCACCAAGGCGGGGCTCGAAATAGGGTTCTGCTACGATAAACTCCGGGAAGCGGAACTCCAGCGCAATGTCTGGCGGTCCTCTATTCGCCGAGCGATCATACGCGCGATCGACAACTCCACCCTACTGTGGACGCCTCAATCCTACGCGGCCGGCACCACGTGGAGTTTGGGGCAGGTAGTAGTCGATACAAACGGGGATTGGTGGCAGAGCAAGGTCAATTCAAACATCGGCAATACGCCGGCTATCGGTGCATTTTGGGCACATTACTTTGGCCCGGATACCTTTGATCCCTACGTGGCACAGACATCGACCGATGCGCCTCCGACAAGTCCTGTCCTGTCTACCACGGCTGGGGGTGCTCTAGGGCTACGTACCGAGTATTATCGACTGACCTACGTTGGAGCCAATGGCGAGAGTAGCCCTTCGGTCGAGCTGAGCCAATCTATTGCAGCAAGTTTCTTATCCAAGGTAACGAGCCCGGCTGCTCAGACGGGTGAGACGAAATATAATGTATACGCCAGTTCGACTAAAGGAACTGAAACCCTCCAGAATGCTGCCCCGATCACTCTCGGAACTGATTGGACAGAACCAGCTACGGGGTTGAAATTTGGCGCCGGATTGCCTCCTGGTGTAATCCCTTCCTTTTCCGCGGGCGAGCTGACCATTCTTGGGGGCACCGTCTATCTCTCACTCGTTAGTAACAATACCGACACACCTCCGACGCCTAACTGGCTTTCTGTTGGAGGAACAACGGTTAGTCTTAAAGTGCTCTACCCGATCGGTACTGGTCCCGCGCGCGACCTTACCACCCGGAACTATTTCAGGTTGCCACACGGTTTCCTACGACGGGCACCTCAAGATCCCAAAGCAGGGCTCAATCCCTTTCTTGGTGCTCCGCGCGATGCCCCGGCCGATGACTGGCTTTTGGAGAACGATTATCTTGTCACCTCGGAGACGGGGCCGATTATGATACGCTTCGTTAGCGATCTAGTAGACGTGCCCGACATGAACGCGATGTTCTGCGAAGGCCTGGCAGCCCGCATTGCGTTTGAGGTATGTGAACCCCTTACCCAGGCAATCGACAAACAGGCGCGGGCTACGGCCACCTATAATCGTGCGATGGCCGAGGCGCGTATGGTCAATGCGATCGAGGTTGGTACCGAGGGACCACCCGAGGACGATTACATAACCGCCAGGTACTAGGTTATGGCAGCCTCTAACTACCATCAATCCGACTTCCGCGGAGGTGAATGGGCTCCGCTCTCACAAGGGCGCAGCGGTGAGAAAGGTTATAACACCGCGCTGAACGTTTGTGTCAACCAAATCATAACCGAGGAAGGTGCCGCAACACGGCGATCGGGGACGGAATGGATTGGCCCGACACACGGCCGCACTGTTGCGAAGTTATTGCCTTTTAAATCCTCGGCAAATCTGCCATACGTGATGGAGTTCACGAACAGCAATCTCCAGTTTTATGCGAACACCGGATACGTCTGCACCAATGACCAAGTGACGGCAACAGCCAGTACCTCCGCAGCGGGGGTGTTGGTGTTGACCGTTGCTTCCCATACCTTTAGCGTGGGGGACACCTGTATTCTGTGGTTCCCTTCGACGATTACAGCAGCAAAAGGCGGGCCTTACAAGAACCGGGTTTTCCAGATCACCGCCCAAGACGCAACGCACTTGACGTTGAAGGATGACCTTGGCAATGCGCTTCCTTACGATAGCGCGGCAAACGATCTTGTCAACGCCAAGGTCTTTCGTATCCTGCGGTTCTCTACTTCCTGGGGCACGGCTGCACTGGCCGGAATACGCGCTATTCAATCACAGACCGAAAGCATCCTCTTATCGAGCACAACCTTCCCACAACATCTAAAGATAACGACGCCTGCGACGAGTTCCTCTGATCCGGTATTCTCCCTGGCGGCTGCACCTTTCCTCGACGGCCCCTATCTCGATCAGCAAGGTACCTTTGAAGTCCCCGAGACGGGCACTGTGTCCGCATACACGGGCACGATCACATTCACCCCGGCTACCACAACTTTTGTCGCGGGCGATGTAACGAGAATGATCCGTTTGTTCTCGCAACCTCCCGCATATGACACCTCTGGCGCCACGACTTATACCTACGGCATGACGGTCACATATAAAGGCGCTTATTGGAAATCGACTGCCGCGGGAACCTACGCTAATCTGAACAAGAATGTCATCCCTGGCACTACATTGACTAGCGGGGATGTCCAGATAACGGTGTGGGCCGCGGCGCCGAATGAAGGTCAATGGGCTTGGGGCACAATCTCGGCGCAGGCAGGTGCGTCCTGCACAGTTATTCTCCAGACCAATCTCAACTCGAATAACGGCACGACGATCGCCATCTGGCAGTTGGGGGTTTACAACAACTATACCGTGGGCGCTTACCCCACCTGCGGCATCTACCATGAGGGCCGTCTATGGCTTATGGGTACCAATCGTTTTGACGCCAGCACCTCGAATGACATCTTTACGTTCTCCCCCACGGACATCTATGGCAACGTGCTCGACAGCAGCGGGATATCGGAGACGTTGAACTCCGACGAACTGAACACGTTTCTGTGGGCGAAACCCGACCATGACGGCATCTTGTGCGGTACCCTTGGAGGCGAATGGTTGATCTCAGCTTCCGTTCTTAGCGATCCGTTAACCCCTACCAGCATCCAGGCCCATCAGGTCACGAAGTACGGAAGCGCCGCCGTCGAGCCGGTACGGGCTGGCATGGCTCTCCTGTTTGTTCAGCGATTTCGGCAGCGCATTTTGGAGTTCATGTCTGATACGTTTTCGCAGAAATTCTCTGCCCGGCATATCAACGAGTTCGCCAAACACATTACGGCACCAGGCGTACAGGAAATGGCCTACCAGGAGGAGAAGGTACCTGTCGTATGGGCGGCCATGACGGATGGTTCGCTGGCGGGGACCAGTTACCGGCGTGTGAGCCATTTTGTGACTGAGCCGCCAACTATGGCGGGTGCTCATCGGCACCAGATTGGTGGAGGCCGCTTAGTCCAGAGTATGTGTGTTCAACCTAATTCCAATGGCCTCAGCGATCTGCTATACTTGTGCACATATGCAGCAGATGGCACCGATTATGCTATCGAGGTGCTGCGCCCTGTTTTTGAGGATGCCTAAATGACTGTGAACCTGGTTGATGGCTGGTTCTGCGATCGATCGCCAGGGAGCAATTCGGGCGCACTTGCACGGTTTGGAACATCCTCGACAAGTGGGATTGTCGGGGTTGGTGTTTCTTCTATACCAGCAAGTTTGCCGGTATTACCCGCCGCGGGGGATACTATACCAGGAGCGGGTGCATTTAGTCCGATCAGTGGTATGACCCGTCAACAGATTAACTTATCGTTATCGGAAGCTGTTGGTTTTACTGGAGCGACCATGTTGTATGGTTGGACACCACCGGCAGATGCAATTTCATGGTCTATGAGTTTGTGGGTAAACTATGGAGTTTCAAATACCTCACTCTTTATTCCAGATCGAACGTTAGGATGTTTTTATGCATCTAATAACGGCACAGGAGACCCGGCAGGGGATCAGTTGATACAATTTATTCCAAGCCTCGTAGATGTCGGCGACGGCGCAAGTCCTGGTCCTGCATTGCAAGTGGACACAAGCGATCCAGTAAACGCGCCTTTTGTATCCACAGATTTTAGTTTTCCTAGTGATCGTTCATCTAATTCTGGCTGGATACATTTAATGGCTTCATTGAAGTTATCAACTAATAGCGTTCTTATGCAATTGTATGCTGATGATACCCAAATCATAAACCAAGCGGTTGCCGGCGGTCCTTTTACGGGAGGCAAATGGCGATTTTCGACCGCTGCGTTTAGTGATGCTAATGGATTACATACTAACGGTATCGGGAATTACCAAGTGTTATCTACCGATCCGGGCACTGCTACAGATCAAACGGCTAACGGAGTAAACGGTAAAGGGCTTTATTGTGCGATGGCCGAATGTTGGATGTCAGAAGGCCAGTATATCGATTGGTCTAAACCAAGCAACCGTGCAAAATTTCATATTTCATCAAATGATGGCCAAAATTATGCTCCATGTAATCTTGGTCGATTTGGGCAGCTTCCCACTGGAACAAAACCAACCGTCTATCTTCGCGGCGGTCCCTCCTTATTTACCACCAATCGCGCAACCGGCACCGCAACAAGTGCAGGATCTCTCCTCACCTTGATTGGCTCTCTTACCTCGATCAGTGATCCTCCGGTATAGATATGGCAACAGACGCCGGCATACAGCTTTATGGGTTTTGGTATCTCGTTGACCAAACGGTTGCGGTACAGATCGCTGGACTGGATTGTGGAAACTATGTTGTTTCCTTTACTGACGGGTCAATTATCGTACCGTTTGGGAGTGATGCTGGGGGGTTAATGACCGCTACATATCTTGCGGGGCTTCCAACCTACGTAGGAGAGCAAGCAGCAAACATTTCATTCGTACTTGATACGATCACTACAACGGTAACAGTGCCGGTCGTGGTTGGCCCCGTATTCACTACGCAAGGACAACGGCTTCGAGCAGCGACAGCAGAGGATACCAAATCGCCTATAGGGGCGGCTACCGGCAAGTTACGCCGTACTGACATCGCTACGGTACTGTTGAGCAACACAGTTGGCGTCTCAGTGGGCACTAACTTTGCGACATTGGAAGCAATGGTATTGCCCGGCACGGATGGTGAGACAGCAGTGCCGGCCACGAGCATGTTTACCGGAGTAGCTCGGATCAATTTGACCGACGATTACACGTATGATAGCATGTTTTGTTGGGAAGTTTCGCGCCCTTGGCCATGCACCGTCTGCGCAACCAGCTCGTTTACTCATACCTCGGAGCTGTAAGTGGCTTCCAATACCAGTTTACTCGAAGGCGCGGTCAGCAGCACTCTTGGGTTCAAGAGCACCGCGGCTGAAGATACCGCCAACGCGACCGCCTCGACAACGAGCGCCACTGGTTATGCGGCAGAAGGTACAGCATACCAAACCGCGGCCGACATCGCCGCGCAGAATGCAGTCATTGCCCAAACGTCAGGCGATATCAAAACTCTCCAGGAACAGCGCACCCTAGGGATTACTGTCGGGGAACAGAAGGCCCAGGTCGCCGCTTCGGGGTTTGGTGCGTCTGGTAGCAATCTCTCTTTGTTGCGGTCAAGTTACCAGCAAGGGGCTCTTACCCAACAACTCACCGCAACACAAACCGCGTTGACCAAGGGTGGATACCTTGAGGAGGAAGCCGCCTCGCTTGCGGAAAAGAAAGCAACCGATGTAACGTCCACCGCGGCTACGAATGCTGCCACTGGCTACACAAAAGCATCGACGACGGCCACCGCGAATGCCGCGAACGAAACCGCAGCGATCAACAACTATGTTGGCACGGGCACCTTGACCGCTGACGAAAGCCTTATCCTGGCGCCGTTGAACTCAACTGTAGGAACACCCACCACGGGGACTACTACGGGGACCACAGCTACCACGGTGAAAGATGCGGGTACTACTGCAACATCGTCTACCACAGGGACCACAACTGCCGCGCCTCTGTCTACTTACAACGGACTGACTTGGGGAGTTTCCGGCAACTCCAAACTCGCTCATTTCTAAGGACGGATGATGCCTCGTATCGTTCAGTATAATGCTCCAACCGAAACCCTCACCGAGAGTACCCGCGGTACATCGGCGTTTGAGCAGGCTGGGCGCCGACTTGGCCCTCTTTACAATGAAGCCGCGTCCTTCCAAAAAGAGCAAGGCAAGATCACTGCTCAAGAATACAAGGATATGCAGTGGCCATACGATATTGTAAAGCTTAACGACCGGACTTCCAAAGGTGTTGGTGCCAAGGTCACTAACGCCGCTGACAGGACAAGCCGAACAGGTAGTGCCCCCTCTTATGAAGCCCCAAGACAGATCAGCCGTGGCGCTGGTGCCCTTGGCAACGCCCTCCGTGATGGCGGATACACAATGGCCTCAGCCAAGACGCCTGCAACACAAACATTGGAAGGCGGCAATCTTGTTACATTAGCGCAAGACGCAGGTTTGACTAGAGACTATAATCATACAATTGACGCCGGTGTAACCCAAAATACGAAAGATACGGTGAACAACCGAGACTATTGGACCCAATTTAATGGTGGCGATCCATATGCCACAGACCAATCTGGGGTCTCATCCACGGGGCCACAAGGGGTTAATGCTCCGGGGGGTCCAGACAACCTTTATGGTACCACAGTGTACGGAGGAGAAGACAACACCTCTGCAACGCAAGGAACTTCTCCTAGTCCTTCAAGTGGGTTCTTCTCAGGCTTGGCCGACACAAATGCATCCTATACTCCTACCACAACCGATATCGGAAATGTAGGAACAGATGAAACGGTGGCGCAGTAATGGCTCTTGATCCCCAGGATACCGGCACTGACGATGAAGCCCAGGCTCAGCCAGCCGCGGCGCCGTCGCCAGCATTGCAAGACTTCCAATCGGCATTCACTCATCCTGACGCTCAGGATTGGGCTGGTGAGGTTTCTACCCGGCTGAATGATTATTTCCAGCGGCGCCAGCTTGCCGATAACAATGCTGCCACCGGCCAACAGTTCGTCAATGATGTCGATCAGTTCAAATCAGGGATGGTCAAGATGGTGCAAGCGGACCCCCATGCGGTCCATACGGCACTCGATATCGTTCCTCCTACTATCTCAGGCATCATCAGCAATATGCCTGGTGTGCCGGACGCTGAGGATCATCACGCCGCGATCACCGGCCACATGCAGTCTGAGATCGCCGCCGCCGCCGTTACGAAGGCCGCTGAGACGCATGAGGATCTTGCGCGGTCTATGCTCAGCGACGACCGTATCAAGAGCGTGCTGGGCGATGATAACCATGCGGCGCTGTCTAACTATACGGACATGCAAGCTTCCGCGCGGGAGCGGGATGCCGTTGCAGCCCGTGGCCAGGCTGCCGCGGTCAAAGCCGAGATTGCCGACCAGAGCGGACGCAATTATCTTGGCGCCTTGGTTGACCCTAACAACGGTACGCCACGATCGCCTCCGGGCTGGAACCAAGCCATCATGGCGGATATGCGGGTGCCCCCGCAGGACAAGGTTGCCTTGTTCAACGCCCATGAACAGCTCGGGCAGAATGGCGATGCCCAAACCGATCCCCACGCCTTGGTGGATATGGTAAGACGCTTGGCAAATGGTACAGCAGCCCAACGTGATCTTTATCCGATGGTCGGCAGTCGTATGTCCCTTGCTGATGTAGGGACGTTGAGCCAGGCATTACGGCAACCGGAAGCCGCGGGCCAGCTCCATGACACGCTGCAAAGCGCGCGCCGTCAGATAGCGCCAAATGGCGACATCGCCGAGGTAAACGCATTTGGCCGCTTCGTCAACTGGCTCATGCCTCAAGTACGGAAGGGGGCAATCCTCGACCCCACACACGAGGATTGGGTTGGCCATGCAGCAGCGAACTTTGGTGTAACCGGAAACGATCTGTTCTCAAAGGGCGAGTATGACCCTTCACGGTCTTTCGCTGCGAACGCCACCAATCCCGCTGGTGTCAATAAGGCAATGGGAATGGTAGGGCCAGGTGTCACCAAAAGTGTGAAGTCCCTTGGTGAGATTTTTGGCAATCCTGTAGCCAAAGCGGGGCCACCTCTCAAGGATTACATGGCGGACTACGAAGCCAACCAGGCCAGAACAAACCCTACTGAAACAACGGCGCCTCCACTAGGGCCGGAAGGGAAAGACTATATGGCCGACTACGAAGCTAACCAAGGCAAGAAATAATGTCGGATGGTTTAGAAGCATCCCTTCTGGCCCCCGAGCCAGACGAACAGCCGGACTATCAATCCTCGTTGGAGAAGGCGCGCGGGGCAGGTTTCCAGTGGAGCGATATCTGGAGCCACCTGTTCTCTAGCACGGCCGAGGCTGACAAAGCCGGCTATACCCAACCTGAGATCGACCAACACCTTGGGTTCGCCGATCCGGCGGGGGCTGAGGCCCGTATGAAGGCATCATGGGCCACTACGATAGCTTCGGACCCCGCCGTGTTGGACGACATGGCTGATGGTAAGGTTGACCTTGCCACAAACCCGGACATGCGTACTGCTTATACCGAGGCGTTGAAGAATGGAGAAGTCAAGGGACCGCAGGATTTTGCTGAACGCTATGGCGCTTCGGCGGTGGCCGCGGCGCATGAGGTGCATGGCCTTGATGACCAGGATGGCAGCACGCACCTTGCTGCTGCTAGTGCTGCGGCTGGTGAGTTGGCACCCACTCTCCCAACTCGCGAGGATCTGGCGGATGCGACGGTAGCACTGCGGGCCAATAATTCACCTCCACAAATGCCTGGTCCAGGGTTCATACCGGGAACGCTACATCTTGATCCAACATTAGCTCCAAAGGTTCCTGAAGGTGAAGCTCGGCCGTTTGCACCTGGTGAGAGCATTGACAATCCCGATGGAACGCACTCCAGCGAAATCTCTGTAAGTGTTGAAAACCCTATCCTGAATGGCGGGAAACCTACCAACATTCCTTCTCTTTGGCTAAAGGACGGGAAAGCTTACGTGGCTCATGATGAAGATGAAGCCGCTGAACTGGCTGTAAAAAGTGGATTAACATGGCCTACATATCCAACGATTGAGGCGGCAGACAAGGCCGCGGGAGAACGAGAAGACGTTTGGAATGCGGGTGTTGATCCCTCAAAGGTCCAAGCACTATATAATAAAACCACCCGTAATAATCTCCTCGACCATTGGGCACAGACAGGTCAACAACCAATCGAAGCGTCGATCCTGGCTCAACGCGATCCAGCGCTGAACGATAAATTGTTAGGCATTACGACCGAACCTGTCCCCGCCTTCGGCTACGATCCAACAGCCAAGATCAACCAGTATCGTGATGCGATCGATGGGCTCTATGCGCCGGGCGAGGAGTTGGCACAAGCAAAGTCGCCCCTTGAAGGTATCAAAGACATCGCTGAGGATGTTCGTGATGTCGGGCTCGGTCTCCTCGGGGGCGAAGTCGTTGGCCGCGGCGCCGCCATAGCTGGTGAATATGTCGTCGCTCCATTGGCTCGAGCTGCGATGCGCCTGGTGGGGGAGATCCCCGAGGCTCTGCGCGGGTTGATGGACAAGACGACCACCAGCGTAGTCAACCTAGCCAAAGACCCTGGCTATGCCATCAGTGATATGTCGATCACCGATGCTATGCGAGCACCTAAGCCAGCGGCATTTGAGCCCGCGCCAACACCAGTTGAGGGAGCCAAGCCAGAGCCGCCGAAGTTTACCGAGACCAGTACACCAGCCGAGCGTATAGCTCGTATCGCGCAGGATCTAACAGACGAGCCCCTCCCTCCCGATCCTTTCCACAATACGGGTAACTTTTTCCAGCGCAAGCTCACGGAAATGGGCGAGACCGATCCGGCTACTGTTGCCCTCGCTCGCGGCGCCGATGACACGGCTCGTATTCGTACCTGGTTCAAGGATATATGGTCGGATGAAAGTGGTGCCGGCTTTAACATCGCGGCGCCATCGGCCGAGGTTGCCGACAGGGATCTTGGCCGAGATTACGCTGAGGGGCTGATCCGCCATATCTCGACCGGACTTGGTACACAAAAGACGGAGCATATCGCCCAGGCTTTCGAGGCGTTCTTTAAGGATCTCGCCCCCTTCATGCCACGGTATGAGCGTGAACTAGCCAAGCCTTTCGGTGGCGATTGGGCGAATACGGAAGTAGGCAAGCTCATAAATGCGGTCGAAGGCCAGGGGGCAGTTCATCCTGACAGTCCGTTACATCCTCTATATCAATTCATGCTCGACGTGAATGACAAACATAAAGCCGACATCGAGGCCGCGGTAGCCAAGGGCGATCTGAACCCGGTACAGTTCCGTGAGTTCTATCTTCCCCATCTTTACACACCCGAAAGCATCAGCGCCGTCAAACGTGGCGCTGGTACTGGCGGCATACAAGGTAGCCTGGGGTTTACCAAGCCACGTACCCAGCCGACCTATGCGGATGCAATAGGCGAGGGGTACAAGCCCCTGCACGCCAATCCGATCGTTACCTTATTGCATGGTCTCGACGCCAGCCGTAAGGCGTTGAACACTGTCAAAATGCAAGGCCTCGCCCGTGATGATCATTGGATGCGATATTATACGGATCCGCGCGAGGCAGCACGCGATAGCTTTCGACCCCTTGTTGGACTGAACTCGGAGAAATTGGCCTCGACGATAACCAAGAATGCGAAGAGAAAAAGTGTCCCCGGTCCCGTTGTAAAACAAACACTCTATGGCAGAGAAGGATTTGATACTATATGGAATAACTGGACCCGGTTCGAGAACCTCCAACGGTCAAAGATTGGGGAGGCTGTTGAAGACGGGCTCTTGAAGATCAAGAATACCACGACGTATATGAAGCTGGTCCTTCCCCTCTATCATACGATCACGATGTACAAAGAGGGCTGGTCGAATGCCTGGGCCAACGCGATGACCGAATTGGCTGGTGGTGAGATTGGCCGCGGAATTTGGGATGCGGCTAAGGCTCCGATCACCCCTATAGAATATGTGGTGAAGGCTGGGCTCAAATGGCGACCAATGTACCGCGCGATGGAAGAGGATCCAGCCCTTGATGCGTTCGTAGGCGGGGGTGGTAGCCTAGCTGCGCGGAGTAAGGTTTACCAGGCAGGGTCAACCCCGACCCTGTGGCGGCTGTGGCGGCGTGGTACGTTGACGCAGGATCTCGCCAAGGATCTGACAAACGCCCTGACCTTCCCCGCGGCGCGCGCTGGCGACAGTGTGTGGACGGATATGAGCAACCTCGCAACGGCTCCCTTCCGGGAGATTGGCCGCGTCACAACCTCCATTTCCGCACCTATATGGGATCACCTGGTCCCGTTGATGAAGGGCGGCGCCGCGATCGAGCGCATCCAAACGTTCATTCGACAGAACCCTACGGCCACGGATGATATGGTTCGAGACTACGCGCGCAAAGTTGTTACTAACATCGAAGATAGGCTCGGCGAATACAACTCGGCCAACCTATTCTGGCGTCCCGCGGTCAAACGTATTGCCAACCAGACAATGCTATCGACCGGCTGGGCCTATGGTACTATTCACGCCACTCTACAAGGTATGGGTTTTAATCCTAGCCGTGGTGGGTTGAACCCGCTCGCTCATTTTGAATGGAACCCGGTGGCCACAACTAACCTGGCGGCTAACCTTGGCATGATTGCCTTCACGAATGCTGCCTGGGGCTTGCTGGTCGATGGTAAACTCCCGGACAACAAGCTTGATTATATGATCCCCTTCGCCAATGCACGGGGCATCGCCCGCGTTCTGATACCAGGCGAGGAAAAAGAATACTACGACTGGATGAAGATCGCCGCCGAGACCTTTTCGACCTATGAGGATAAAGGCTTCGGTGCCGGCGCTTTGCAAGCCCTCCGATCCACCACAAGCTATGCTGCTGGCAAGTTGGCGCCACCTTATCAAGCCGCGAAAGATTGGATGGCCGGGGAATACTACAATACCGCGGGAAAAATGACCAAGATCATTCCGACCCCAGCCGGTGTACGTGATTGGCTAACAAGTGAGTTTCTGCCTATCTTTGCGAATAGTTGGGATAAGAACGCGGCGGCTGGGTTGAACGCCGTCGAGAATCTTGTCGGTATGCGCGAGGCGCCCAAATGGTTTGAGAATTGGGATGCCTGGCGCCAGGGGCAGGAGAAGCTACATAATCGGTGGACCAAGGAAGAACTTAAGATCGCTGGCCAGGCGGCTCCTCAGACCCCGCGACCGCAGCGCACACCAGGCGACCGGCAGTATGGTTCCCGAGCTGCCAGGACACGGGACTTCCTATTGAATGAGCAGACTGCAACCCAGCGGGCAAATCAGTTACTCGATCACGTTCGAACCCCTCGCGGCACCCAAGGTTCCTATACTCCTGGCGTAGACAACCAGGGTGCCGCGCCACGAGGTTCGGAACAACAGGTCTACACGGGGCAGGGAACAACTACAGTCCTTCGGGGCGATCGTCAGTCTCCAACGTTGGAGACAGTTCGTCGCGCACCTAGAACCTATACGCCACGTAGGAGCCGACGACGGTGAGCGCAAAAGATATCAAGATCCGCGGTATTCGATCACCCGTTCCCACAGGACATGTCCTTGGCCGGGTCTCGCCTGGCATCGGTGACGTTGAGGTTATCCATATAACGGATCTTGCCGGGCAGCTCGCGGCCACGGGTTCGCTCGCAACGCCAGGGGGAGTATCCCCGTTGGCACCGTTGGCCAATGACAAGATTTGGGTAGGTAACGCCTCTAGTGTCGCCACTCCCGTTTCGGTGTCAGGCGATGCTACGATGGACAACACCGGAGTTGTGACTTTAGCCAATACAGCAGTTGCAGCCGGTAGCTATACAGTAACGAACCTTACCGTCAATAGCAAAGGGCTTATAACCGCGGCGTCTAGCAATACCGCTCCGACATTTACTAACGTAACGGATAGCGCGTTATCCGCGGGCTATGTGGTTTATGCGAGTACGGGAGGATTACTTAAAACACAACTTGGCGGACTATCATATGATGATGTAAATGTTCGTTTAGGGGTATTCACGGCAACCCCTCTTTTCAATTTGGACATTCGGGGAACCTCCCAATTCGGTGCGTCACTTTCCAGCTCCGCGGGAGTTCGATTTGAAAATAATGGAGCCGCAGGGGCACTATTTGGGATCAACGCAGACAACAACGCCTATAATGATCTACAGATATTCACGGGCGGCTCAGCCTCGATTACGAGCAAAGCTGGTACCCTTAACGTTCTAATTGGCACGGGTACCGATACAGGTGCAAAGCTATCGGTGAACGGTGCTGTAGGTTTGATGGGGGCTACTAGCGGCACCATCAATCTTCAAGCCGCCGCGATCGCCGGGACACATACCATAACCCTTCCGGCGGGCACGACCGATTTCTCGGCGACAGGCGGTGCCAATCAATTTGTCGCTCAATCTAGCGCGGGAGCTGCCTTTACGGTAGGGACTGTAGACGCTGGCGGATTATCGGGCACCACCCTTAAATCTACCGTAGTTACATCGTCGTTAACCGCGGTGGGCACTCTTGTAACCGGGGTATGGAACGCCACCAAGATAGCGCTTGGGTTTGGGGGCACAGGATCAGATTTATCGGCGACCGGCGGCACCAATCAATTTCTCAAACAGGCCAGTGCGGGAGCAGCCATCACTGTTGCTCGTGTTGGGGCGATCGTGGGGACCACTACCAACGATAATGCAACGGCCGGCGATGTCGGTGAGTTTGTTGACAGCGGAGTATCAGGCACCTCCGCTGCGACAACCACCACTAACATCAACGTTACGTCCATCAGTCTCACCGCAGGAGATTGGGATGTAGGAGGCACGGTAGAGTTTAACCCCAATGCTGCAACTATGACTGCGTTTACCCTATCACCATCTTCAACTTCGGTTACTTTACTAGTGCTCGGAACTCTTGGGCGAGTGACACAGCAGTTTTCTACTACGCTGGTTCAACAATTTACGTCTGGAATGGTACGGTTTAGCTTGGCCGGTAATGCAACAATTTATCTCGTGGCTAACGTAGTCTATACTGGCACTGGTGTTAATGTCAGCGGACAGATCACAGCGCGGAGGGCAAGATAATGGCGAGTACACTTACATGGACGGCGACGGATGCCGGCGGTGTTACAACCACGGTCAGCAAGACGTTTACCGACGCTGGCACACTGAGGTTAATATCAGACTACCATACTTTCTTTGAGGTAAACCCGGACGGTTCGATCACAACGAGAACCGATGTACAAGTCATCGGGGCCATATTGAACTATTTAGTGCGCGCGATGATCGGTGACTGCCGGCATGTTGAACGGGCTAAAGCTCAAGCCGCGATTATAGAGCCCACGGCGATAACCTAACCCTTCTGCCAATCGTATAGCGGCGGCTGCCAGAAGGTTCGGAACCCTTGAAGGGGTGCGAACTCCTCATAAGCCCATACCCTTACACGGGAACACGCGGGCGAGGCCATACAGTCCTCTTGCAATTGGTGTACGCAGGTAAGAGTAGCACAGCCTGTAGGCTTTTGCTCGACCGTGGTTTCGTTCCCCATTGGCACGGTGAACGTCAGTAGGACAGCAAAGGCAAAGGTTTTGGTCACTCGTCTATCGGAGCCCAATTCGCAAAGCATTGCTCGACCGCGGCTACGTCGCCGTGAGCCTCGGCATAGGATGCTTTGTAGTCCTCGTAGGACACACCAGGGTAGACGCCATACAGCCAGGCGACAAGGATCATCGCCGCTTTTGGGGACACCGGAATGATCTTGCAGGCGCCGAT
>VFSW01002855.1_pt1 | contig 26035 bp, 21 predicted proteins | sample 5358111 | NCBI WGS metagenome assembly VFSW01 (sample SAMN11554181, study PRJNA540505) | mine drainage metagenome | isolation source: sediment from site ElyBrook_90M | place: USA: Ely Copper Mine, Vershire, VT | collected 2017 | reverse complement strand
CGTGAGCTTGTATCGGCGCTGCCTGGCGCAAACGAAAGACCGAGTGCGGGCCTCTATCTATTGGGCCACCGCTTCGGCGTGAACTACACGCCCTCGCACAACTGGTGGTTTTGCTGGAACGATTGGGATGCTGACCCCATTCAGCGCGATCTTGACGCCATCGCCGCGCTGGGCGCCGATCACCTGCGCATCCTGCTCATCTGGCCATACTTCCAGCCCAATCCAAAATGGGTGAGTCCGGCACATCTCGAGCGGCTCGATCAGCTTCTGATGCTGATGGGGGAGCGCCACCTCGACGCGCTGGTCACAGTATTCACGGGGCAGTTGAGCGGGTGGTACTTTCTGCCGCCCTTCAACCGGCTGAGCGACGGCTTCTACACGGAGGCGCTCATGGCAGACGCGCAGGAGCTGTTTGTGCGAGAGCTTGCGCGAACCATGAAGGCGCACGCAAACATCATCGGCTTCGATTTCGGCAACGAGATCAACACTTGCTGGCGCGCTCCTACAGAGGCCGGCGACGCGTGGATGGCGCGCATGTTCGCACAGATGAACTCGGCGCTCCCTGACCATCTGCACGTCAACGGCGTAGATCACCGCCCCTGGTTTGATGTGGACACGTTTTCACCGGAGGCGCTGGCCGCTGCGCGTTTTCCGGTGATGCACTGCTACCCCTACTGGACAGGAGCCGTGCAATACGGTGGTCCCATGGACCCGCCCAGCATTAAGCTGCTGGCTGCGATGGCTGCGCTCATCCGCTCCTACGCAGGAACGCAGCAAAAGCCTGTGTGGGCAGGGGAATTCAACACCTGCATCGAGGCGATGACTGAAATGCAGCAGGCGGAGTGGCTGGAGAAGGCCGTCCTTGCCGCCATCGACGAAGGGGTAAGCTGGTTCAGCTACTGGGACAGCCACGATGTGGACCGGCGATTCGCCTTCAATCCACTCGAATACAGCCTCGGCCTGTTCACGAATGTCGGTCGGGTGAAGGAACAGGGACGCGTCTTCCAGCAACTCGCGAAGGCCTATCGAGGCAAGCCGGTGACTTATCCAAGGGGCAGTGTGCCTCAGCCTCCCAAAGAGCGAACACTGGACGGAACCTGGCGCTGGATTCTGGATTGGCTGGGATGGCAACCGGCCGGTCGACTGGAGAGCGATTTAGGCCGGATGAACCCACTCGGTCGCGCCCATCTTGCTTGATACCATTTCCCCATGGTTGCAATGTTCCACAGTAAGCTCTTTGGTACCGCAGGGCAGACCGGTTCGGTTCTGCTGCTGGGCTTGTGCTTTGGCGCGTTTGCAGCGCATGCGCAGGATGCGTCGACGCCAGTCGCCCTGGATCGAGCTAACATTGAAGAGGTTTTGCGCGGGCTGAATCGGGGCCGCATGATTGACCAAGTAGCCGTCTCGCCGGACGGCAAGCGGCTGGCTTGGATCGAAAGTAGGCGCGGCAGCGAAATTCTGGTCGCTCCGCTGGATGACCTCAAGAAGAGCACACGCGTGACGGCTGCCGCGAAGCCCGACCAGCACTGCCGCGAGGGCCAGGTCGCATGGGAGCCGGACTCGAAGGCGCTGGCCTTTTTTTCTGACTGTGCAAATCCCGGCGACCAGGACGACCTCTATCTTTCCCGGCTTGACGGCAGCCCGGCGTGGCGGCTTACGGAGCTGAAAGGCTACGAGAATGCACCGGCCTTTTCGCCCGATGGGACCAAGGTCGCCTTCCTTTATGTGGAAGGCGCGACGCGGCCAGCCGGGGCGCTGGCGGCGATGAAGCCTCCGGCAGGCGTGATTGGCGAGGATGGCGTGGAGATCCAGCGCGTGGCTGTGGCCGCGGTGAATACGACCGTGCCTGCGGTGCCCACTCAGGTCACCCCGGCCAATCTGCATGTCTACGAGTTTGACTGGGCGCCGGATTCCAAAGGCTTCACCTACATTGCTGCCGACCCTCCGGGTGAAAACAACTGGTGGGTGGCCAAGCTCTACACCCAACCGCTCGCCGGCGCTGCCAGGGCGATTCTGGCGCCGGCCGAAGTGGACGGCCCGCTGCATGGGTTGCAGATTGCCGTACCGCGCTGGTCGCCCGATGGCAAGGCCATCGCCTTCATCGGCGGGCTGATGAGCGATCAGGGCGTAACCGGCGGCGATGTGTGGATCGTCTCGTCCAACGGTGGACAACCGCGCGATCTGACCGAGGGACGACCGACCTCGCCGGCATGGATCGAGTGGGATGGCAACGACTATCTCTTCGTCAGCGAGCTGGCCGGTGGCAACTGTCAGCTTATTCGCTACCGGTTGCAGGGCGACCGGGTAAGTCCCGGCGGCGCCATCACCTTCGGCTCGCCCATCTTCAGCATTCCCGGGAGCGTGGGCGATGGCCGGCTGCAACTGAGCCTGTCTTCCACGGCCGACCACGCGCTGTTTGTCTTCCGCGCCAGCACTTTTGACCATCCGATGGAGATTTACGGAGCCAAGCCGGGAATGGTGATGACTTCAGGGCTGGAAGGCGTCCTGCAGCTCTCGCACATCAACGAGGGTGTGGAGCCGGGCTGGGGCAAGGCGGTCTCCTTGTCGTGGAAGAGCGAACCATTCCGTGTACAAGGCTGGCTGATGCTGCCGAAGGATTACGATCCGGCAAAGAGATATCCGATGATCGTTGAGGTGCACGGAGGCCCGGCGGCAGCCGTGATGGCGCGCTGGGGCGCGGGCGGCGGCCTCAGCCCGGCAGCCTTCTCGGCGTTGGGCTATTTTGTACTTCAGCCTAACCCGCGCGGCAGCTATGGCCAGGGCGAGGCGTTTACCGAGGCCAATCGCAAGGACTTCGGCTACGGCGACCTGCGCGATATTCTGGCCGGAGTCAATGCCGTCCTCGCGAAGTATCCGGTCGACCCAAATCGTGTGGGTATTACGGGCTGGAGCTACGGCGGCTTTATGACCATGTTTGCCGTGACCCAGACGCAGCGCTTCAAGGCCGCGGTAGCCGGCGCAGGCCTGTCGAACTGGCAGAGCTATTATGGCGAGAACTCAATCGACCAGTGGATGATTCCGTACTTTGGCGCGTCGGTGTATGACGATCCTGCAGTCTACGCAAAAAGCTCAGCCATCGACTACATCAAGCAGGCGCATACGCCGACCCTCGTCGTTGTAGGCGACCGCGACGGCGAGTGTCCCGCGCCTCAGTCTTACGAGTTCTGGCATGCTCTGCGCGCCGAGCACGTGCCTACCCAACTGGTGGTTTATCCCAACGAGGGCCACGGGTTTGTGGACCCCGCGCACCGCCGGGATGTGTTGGAGCGGGCGGTGGAGTGGTTTGCAAAATATATGCCCCCTTCGGATTAGCCTGTGACGCCCGCTCGCCATCGCGGTCCGCGGGCGTCTATGGATACAAAAGAATCAGCATGGAGGCCGACAGGCCCGGCTCGTGGTTCGGGCCTGCCCTGATACACTTTTCTTTGGAGACAACACGGCGTATCCAGCAGGTTGGCAGGACGGCAGGGAGATTTGCCTTCGGCCCGCACTGTGCAGTCAAAGCGGGTTCTCATTGAGTCCTGCGCTGGCTGGCGATGCGCACTCAACACTTATTTTGATGCATTCGGAGAGACCGTTCCACGGTTCGACGATGTGGGGCGGGGAGGATTCATGCGGCGGTATCTGACCCTTATTTGTTTGCTGTGTCTTGCCATTCCAGCGGGGGTATCGATCTCCGGCTGTATCCGCAACCCGGCCGGTAACTACTGCAACGGTCTCGGTTACGGATTGAAAGATTCGGATTTGTTTGCGATCGACCTGGAGCCGCGCACCGCCGGCATCTCCATGTCGTACGGGCAGACGCGGCAGATTGCTGCGCCAACGGCCACAACCTGCAAAGGCGCCGCGGCCAGTGTTTCGAGCTACGTGTACGGCACCACAAACAACAGGCTGGTCGACATCTCTCCCACGGGCAACCTGTGCGCGGGCACCTGGAACCGCAACTCCGGGGGTGGCATCGCGGACTTTACCATCTGCAACAACCCTAACCCTCCGCCGAATACCGGGGGGTTGCCCTATGCGTCAGCCTTTATTACAGCTTCGGCCAAGACGATTACGTCGAACCCTGTACAGGTGTATGTCCATGCACCCGTAAGTTCCGTAGCACTGGCCTTACCCGGCGCGTCGCAACAGCAGCAGTGCTTCTCCCAGGGCGTGCTCACCCAGCTCGATGCGGAAGCCTGCTATGCCGGGGTCAACAACACGCAGTATGAGTTGTGCGCGCCGTCTACCGTCACGAAGTTCAGTTGCCAGGGCGGCCTGCCCCCTGGTGTGACTTCAGTGCCGGACTGCACTGCGTCAATCGGTACGTTGAGCTACGTTGTCGGTACTGCGTCCATCGCGTCCATCAATCCTGAAACGAACCAGATTACGGCGGAGTTGCCGGGCACAACCGTGATTACGGCGTCGATTGCGGGTTCCGGATCATCGGCCGGATACTTCTCCACCTGTCCTCCCAAGTCCATCTCTGTCACCCTCAACGGCAAGACGAATACGACCGTCACGCAGGGTGTGCAGCAGAACATGGTCACCACGGTGACGGACACCAATGGGGCTACCATCACAGGCCTGACGCTGGATTATCAGTCCACCAATCCCCTGAACGTGACGGCGGGCGCTGCGGGTGCTGTCACGGCAGCCTTCCCCGGTGCGGCTTCGGTCTATGCCATCTGCCAGCCTGGAACCTGCAACCCTGCACCGATCAACGTATTTGGTCAGCTGGGAACGGGGCTTTCCATCAGCAGCAACCCGGTGGCGATCACGGTCCCGGGAACCGCCAGCTCTTACGTCTGGTACTCCGCGCCCGGTCGGTCGCAGTATTTCGTCCCGATTGAGTTGATCAGCGGCACCGTGGGTTCTACGGTGCGACTGCCCTATGTCCCAAACTCGATGTTGATGGACCAGACCGGTACGAATCTTTACTTCGGGTCGAGCCGTGAAGTGATGATTTACAGCACGGTCAGCAATTCGCTCACCAAGCAGGACCTTAGCGTTCCCGGTGTTGTGCTTGCCGTGGCGCCCAACAATCAGACCGTCTTGATTAACGATCCGATTCGGCAGGTCTTCTACCTGTACAACCCGACGGGTACGGTCGTCTCTTCGTTTTCCGGCGTGGGCAACGCAGCGCAGTGGACCCCGGATTCCAAGACACTCTACATTAGTGACAGCGCCTCGCTTGGAGCGGGTCATTCCAACACGCTGTATGTCTACAATGCCAATACCGGCTGGACGACCTACGATCTCACCGCCTCGGGCGGAGCTACAAACCTCGCCCTTACCATCCCCGGTGTTGGCGCTTTCCTTAGCGGCAATCCCACCGTGGCCCACACATGGTGTCCTTCCGGCACGGTCGGCAGCTACTCCAGCATGGTCTTCTATCCTCAGGGTGACTCAGTGAACGCAAACACCAGCGTGCTCGCCGCTACGACAGACGGACAGCATATTCTGGGCGCAGCCATCGCGGGCGGGGGCATTGAGCTTTCTGACATCGGTGTCACCATCCCGTACGGCGCATGCCCCGTGCCCAGCGCCACAGGTACGCTTTCGCCCCTCACGCTGACGCACACGCTCAACCAGCTGCCCATTGCCGTCAACGCAACCACCGTGAACCAGGTCGTTGCGTCGCCAGCCTCCAATCTGGCGTTCGTGACCTACAGCGGCACGACGCCCGGCGCGCAACTGCCCTACTACAAGCCGGTCGCGGGCGGTGCGGCCGGTACGCTCAACTACGTTACCCTCACGGGCAGCGCGGCGATTACAGGACCTGTCGCCGGCGCCTTCAGTCCGGACGACAAGCTTTTCTTCGTCTCGACGGCGGGTGACAACCTCATCCACTACATCGATGTGCAGAGCCTGACGGATACACAGCAGATCAACCTGCAACTGCCCGCCTGCGTGCCCGGCTCCGACCCCGACTGTACCATCACCACACCAATCAATGGTTCAGTCCCGGCTACGGCAATCGCAGTGAAGCCGCGCTCCACCACCTAGGTTGCACAGCACCGTCACACGCTAAGGGGTCGGCTTTGTGCCGGCCCTTTTGATTTGTATGCGGATGCGGGCGCTGGAGCGCATCCAGCGTGAGACGCCGATGCAAGGCTGCACCGATCCAGCACGATAGAATCAGAGCATGATCAAGGGGATTTCCTTTCTTCGGCCAGCTCCAAGCTGCGCGGCGTATGAGCGGCTCGCGAGCTTCTTTTCCGCGATGGGCCTTGCGGAGGGCCGGGGGTGGAAGGACGAGAGCAGCCGGGGCGCTTCGTTCCTGGCTCCGCTGGGTAATCTCGAATTTGTGCTGGGTCAGTTTCCGTCTACAGCTGAGGTGCTGGTCGAGGTGATTTCGCTCGATGCCACGCACCAGGCCGCCGCCACATGGCTTCGCGCGCAGGGCGGCGAGGGAGCTGTGGCACGACTCTCCGGCATCACCGAAACACACTGGAAGTCGCGCATCTTTACGGTTGAGCCCGAAGCTGGCTTTGCCTTCAGCTTCTGGGCGTGGACCGATCCCGTCCAGGGCAAGCCCATCGCCGTTGAGGGAGATCTCTCCGCCGCCGGCATGAAGTTCGCCATCGTTGTCGCGCGCTGGAATGCAGTCATCACCGACCGCCTTCTGGAGGGCGCACTAGATGCACTGCTGCGCAGTGGCGCAAAGCGTGAAGAGATTGAGGTTGTACGTGTACCAGGCGCCTGGGAGGTGCCCGCTGCGGCGCGCACGCTGGCTAACCTGGGCAAGGTGAACGCGATCATCACCCTGGGCTGCCTGCTGCGCGGCGAAACCGCGCACTATGAAGCGATTTATAACGAGGTCTCGCGCGGCATCGGTCAGTCGCAGCAGGAGACCGGCATTCCGCACAGCTTCGGCGTGCTGACCTGCGAGAATCTTGAGCAGGCGCTCAACCGCGCCGGCATCAAGGCCGGCAACAAGGGATTCGAAGCCGCTCTGGCCGCCATCGAAATGGTGAGCCTGCAGCGCAAACTAACGGAAGGCGGCGCTGCTTGACCGCCGGTACGCGGCGCAAGTCGCGCGAACTTGCCATGCAGATGCTCTTCCAGGCGGACCTGGGCAAGCAGACGCCCGACCAAGTGCGCGCGACCTTCTGGCAAGCCTGCGACGAGGTCGAGCCGGAAGTTCGCGGATTTGCGGAAGATCTCTTCCGCGTGGCCCTGGCTCACCAAGAGCGCATCGATGAGTTGATTGTGGCGAACTCCCGGCACTGGCGGCTGGAGCGCATGTCGGCTGTGGATCGCAACCTGCTTCGCATGGCTGTGGGAGAAATGCTTGGGTTCAAAGGCACGCCGTATCCGATTGTGATTAACGAGGCGCTGGAGATCGGCCGCCGTTACTCTGCGCCGGAGTCGATAAACTTTTTGAACGGAATGTTGGACGCGATTGCTCGCAGCCTGATTCCCGGCTAATGCGCAGCGCTCCGGTTTGTTCGCTCTCCGATTCCGCCTCGCACAGTCTAAGGGCCAGTTGGAGAGCGGAGAATAGGTAGAGTCAACTGCATCGCACATTTGCGGTGCGGAGGAGAATTTGATACGCTCAGGTTTTCCTGAGTAGCAGCGAAAGGAGATGCGTCGTCATGGCTGAAGATAATAAGGTTCAGGGACTTGCCTGGTTCGTTGCAGGACTTGGAGTGGGTGCGCTGATTGGGATTCTCTACGCGCCCAAGAGCGGCAAAGAGACCAGGGAAGACCTTGCTCAGGGCGCGCGTGAGGGCACCGAGTATCTGCGCACGCGCACGCGGCAGGCAGTCGATCAGGTCGGCTCGCTGGTGGATAAAAGCAAGGAACAGGTGGGTGCGTATGTTGATCGCGGCCGCGAAGTCGTGGATCGTGGACGCGCCCATTGGGAGGATTTCGTTGAGCGCGGCAAGACGCTGGTCACTGACCAGACGAGCCGTGTTTCGGCAGCCGTGGACGCGGGCCGCGAAGCCTACCGCAGCGCCAATACGCCGGGCGCACCGGCAGAATAGGTCGAGACGACCGCGCTTTCCCGGCAGCCTCTGGCCAGTGCATCACAGCAGCTGAGCCGCAATCGACAACCCAAGGGGAGAGCGATCCGGTTTTGGTTCGCAGAATCTTGAGAAAGGTGCACGGAACCGGCGCATGCTGTCCGTCCGGATCCCCGCAGAACTTCGTCCACGATGACCACTAACAGCGATACCCTGTTGCTTGTTTTTGTCGCGCTCACTGGAGCGGCTCTTCTGTTCCAGGCCGTCGTGCTTCTGGCGATTTTTCTGGCCATGCGCAAGGCCACTGTCATGTTGCAGCAGCAACTGGATGAGTTGCGCACCTCGGTAATGCCTGTCGTCGCGAGCACCCAGAGGCTGCTTACCAGCGTGGGACCCAATCTGGACGCTGTGGCAAAGGATCTTGCGGAGATCACCAAGGGGCTGCGCGCGCAGAGCGCGGATATTCAGGCTTCCGCTGGCCAGATTTTGGCGCAGGTGGATCGCCAGACCAGCCGTATCGACGCGATGTTCACCCGCGTGCTTGACACGGTGGACCACGCGGGTACTGTTCTGACTGACACGATCAATACACCTCTGCGACAGATCTCCGCCTTGACGGCTTTTGCCAAGGCGGCTCTCGGCGCCCTGCGCTCGGGCCAGTCACAGCCGCGGCCCACGCGCTCTGCGGCAGACGAGGATGGGTTCGTGTAGTCTGGAGGCGACGGAGGTCTCACAGATGCGCGTCCTTGCCGTCGCATGCGCACTCGCTTTTGCGTTCCCGTACCTTCCCTGTGCTTTTGCCCAGCCAAGTCCATCGCCTGCGCTGCTGGTTCTCTCCAAAGCCGATCACACCCTGGCCATCGTCGACCCTGGAACTCTACAGGTGGTGGCCAGGGCGCCGGTTGGCGAAGACCCGCACGAGGTCATCGCATCGAGTGATGGCAGCACCGCCTATGTTTCCAACTACGGCTTCGGCGCCTTCCACACCCTGGCGGTCATCGATCTCATCCACCACCAGGCTCTTGCGTCGATCGATCTCGGTCCTCTGCGCGGTCCGCACGGGCTGACCTTCGTGCAGGATAAGCTCTGGTTCACGGCGGAGGCCGCCAAGGCGATCGGCCGCTACGACCCAGCCGCCGGCAAAGTGGACTGGATCATGGGTACCGGTCAGAATCGTACTCACATGCTGTATGTGTTCCCGGACGCGCAGCGCATTGTCACGACCAATGTCAACTCCGCCACCGTCACTATCCTTGATAGGACCGAAGGCCCAGCCGGAGTGCCACCCACGCTGCCCTCTGGCGTCCATCGGCTCCCGGGCCCTCCAGGCGGTGACTGGAACGAGACAGTCATCCCTGTAGGTCGCGGCTCCGAGGGCTTTGACGTCAGCCCCGGCGGCAAAGAGGCCTGGGTAGCCAATGCCTGGGACGGCACCCTCTCCGTCATCGATCTGGACGCCAGAAAGGTCATCGCCACGATCCAGGCCGACGTTGCGAGCGCCAACCGCATCAAGTTCACGCCTGATGGCAAGCTGGCCATTGTTTCGTTGCTCAACGGCCCCGACGTCGTCATCCTCGACACCGCGACGCGCAAAGTGATCCAGCGGATGCCTATCGGTCACGGGTCGTCGGGCATCCTGATGCAGCCTGACGGAAAGCGCGTCTATGTCTCCTGCGGCCCCGACAACTACGTCGCCGTCATCGACCTCAAGACGCTTCAGGTGGTGGGCCACATCCAGCCCGGCGGTAATCCCGATGGCCTTGCCTGGGCCGTGCAGCGCTGACTGCAGCCGCTTCGCGTTCAAAAAAATGGGCTGGGACTGTCAACGTCCCGGCCCATCTGCATCTACAGCGCTTTTACTGCTCGTCGAACTGGATGATCTGAATCGCGTAGGCCGGCAGCGTGTGGTTGAAGCGGCTGCTCACATCGCTCAGTGTTGAGTTCACCGGCACAATGCGTTCAGGGTCACTGATGCTGTTGGTCGCCTGCGTGTCGAGCGCACTCAGGCTCACCAGCTTGGCCGTACTCGCTACCGTTGTGCCGCTCAGGTCAATCTCCACCGGTTGCGCCACCGACGACGCGTTCACAAGCTTCAGATAGAGCTGCTTCTTTGCCGTGTTCCTGGAGATCGAGTAGAAGAACTTATCGCCCGCGCCCGCGACCTCCGATTTCAGCGTGTGGTCGCCCAAATACGAGGCGAACATTACCTGCGCCCAGTAGCTCGGCGAGCCGTAGCTATGCAGCGTGTCATATCCGATCAGATCGCTCTCCCACTGCATTCCGCCGGGGTTCACGTTCACAAACAGGGGCGCGTAGCTGGCCATCACCACGATGTCGCTGTTCCGTTCCAGGCCTGTCATCCACGCGGCATCCCCCAGCGCCGCACCCATGTTGGGTGTCGGCGTGCCCTCACGCGTGGCCCACTCGCCCACAAAAATCTTCGGGCCGTTGCGGTCGGTCTTGTCATAGTGCGTCGCATCGTGGAAGTTCTGCGTTGCGCGCACATAGAAGTGATCATCGATGACGTCGGGCCTGATGCTTTTTACCGGTGTGGTTGCAATGAGCTGCAGGTTGGGATATTTTGCCTTGATCGCCTTGTAGAACTGCGCGTAGCGGCCATCGTAGCTGCCTGACTTGTCAAACTCATCCTCGTTGCCGATCTCCACGTAGGTCAGCTTGAACGGATCCGGATGGCCGTCCTTCACGCGTTCGGAGCCCCACTTGGTCTCCGGTCCGCCCGTCACATACTCGATCTCATCCAGCGCATCCTGCACATAGGGCTCAAGGTCCGCGCCGGGGTTTACGTGTTCGCCCTTGAGCGAGTAGCCGGCATACACCGCCAGCAACGGACGCATCTTCAGGTCTTCGCACCACTCCAGAAACTCGAGCAATCCCATGCCGTCGGACGAGTGATACATCCACGGGCTGGGATGCGTGGGTCGGTCCACCAGGGGTCCAATCGTCTTCTTCCATTCGAAGCGCTCGTTGATGTGATCGCCCTCCAGATAATTTCCACCTGGGAAGCGCAAAAATTGCGGATGCATTGCCGCCAGCTTCTCCATCAGGTCGATGCGGTTGCCGTTCGCGCGGTCGTGGTAGGTGGACGGAAACAGCGAGACCAGATCGAGCCAAAGCGTACCCGGATGCGCCACGGTAAGCACCAGATGGTTCGACGCCGAAGGCTTCATGTCGCCGCTCGTGGTCAGCGTGAACGGGTACTGCTTCCACTCGCTGCCGACGTCGTCCACCGTGGTCGTGGCCACCACTTTGCCGGTGTCATTCTGGACCAGGCTTACGGTCACTGGTCCCAGATCGGTGGTGCTCGTCTTGCCGTAAAACGATCCCTTGTAGGTCGTGCTTGGTCGTACCGCCATGCCCCAGTAGCCCACGTTCAGCAGGCCCGCCTGGTTTGCCGGGTCGGCCTGCTGCACGTCCAGGCGCATGCTGTGTTGCAGAGCATTGCTTGGGCCGGTCTGCTTATCTGGCTCCATCTTTGCCGCGGCATTACCGTTCTCGACCAGATACCAGTCCTCGATGCCATCCCAGTTGCCCTGAAAGGTGCGATTCTTCACCATCTCGGCATACAGGCCGCCGTCGTAGGAGTAGTTGATCTCCTCAGTCATCAGGCCGTAGAGGGTGGGACTCACGGCGGATGCGGGTTGGTCGGTGTAGATGGTTAGTCGAGCCGCCGGGCCCTGCGCCCAAGTCAGGCTGGCCGTCCCTGCCAGAATCGCCAGCCCTGCCAGAATCGCCAGCGCAGTCAGTCTAGCAAACGTTTTCTCTATCATGTGAGATCTCCCCCGAATCTGTTTCCGAGACAGTATAACCTCTGCTGCTCCAGCATTGTCCACCGCGATCCCGCGTTACACAATCCAGCCGCCGCCCACCACCTCATCGCCGTCATAAAAGACTGCGGACTGGCCCGGCGTCACTGCCCGCTGCGGCTCGTCAAAGGTTGCCACGACCTCGCAGGAGCCCGACGGCTCCAGCGTTGCCCAGGCCGGCTCGTGCCGGTGGCGAATCTTCACCTTCACCCGCATCGGCGCAGTCAGCTCCGGAATGCTGATCCAGTTCAACTGACTTGCGCGCAGGGTGCAGGTGGCGAGCTCCGCGTCTGCCCCCACGGTCACACTGTGGCTGGCCGGATCAATTTGCAGCACGTAAAGAGGCGACGGCGAGGTCACGCCCAACCCCTTGCGCTGGCCCACGGTGAAGTTGGAAATCCCTTCATGGCGACCGAGCACATTGCCGTCGGTTGCCACCAGCTCGCCCGCAGTCTCCGGCATCGTCTCGCCCTGCTCTTCGAGATAGGCCGTCAGGAACTGCTTGTAATCGCCGCCGGAAATAAAGCAAATCTCTTGCGAGTCCGGCTTCTCTGCCAGGGCCAGCCCATGCTGGCGCGCCTGCTCGCGCACCTCCGGCTTGGTCAGGTGTCCCAGCGGAAACAACGTGTGCTCCAACTGAGCCTGCGTCAGGCCGAAGAGGAAGTAGGTCTGGTCCTTGGCCCGGTCCGCCGGCCGCTTCAAGATCCACCGTCCCCGCTGCGGGTCATACTCGTTGATCGCGTAGTGCCCGGTGGCAATCCGGTTAGCGCCAATCGACCGCGCCGTCTGCAAAAGCTGGTCAAACTTCAGGTGGTTGTTGCACAGTGAGCAGGGAATCGGCGTGCGCCCGGCAAGGTATTCCGCCACAAACGGCCGCACCACGTCCTGCTCGAACCGCTCCTCCTGCTTGACGACGTAATAGGGAATGCCCAGGTGGTTGGCCACGCGTCGGGCATCGTACACATCATCCAGCGAGCAGCAGCGGCCTGCCTTGGGCGCCTCGGGGATCCCATGCTTGCCGGCCAGCCGCGTCTGGTCCCAGAGCTGCAAGGTCAGCCCGACCACCGTCTCGCCTGCGTGGGCGAGTATCGCCGCAGCCGCCGAGGAGTCCACCCCTCCGGACATGGCAACCGCAATGGTGTCCTGCTCAGGCATCATCTTTCATTCTAGATGAGAAAGTGTTTCAAAAAAAGGCGAAACCGCGCTGGACTTGCCCAGTGTCTAGCCCAGCGTTCCGGCAGCCACAGGCGACAGGGCGCGCAATTTTTCCACGGCCTCCGGCACCACGCGCAGCACGTGGTCCACATCCGCGTCGGTGGCCGTCTTAAGCAGGCTGAAGCGGAGGCTTGCCCGGGCGCGCGTTTTGTCCAGGCCCATTGCCAGCAGCACATGGCTCGGCTCAGTGGCCCCAGAGTGGCACGCCGACCCGCCAGAGACCGCAACGCCCTTCAGGTCGAGTGCAATCACCAGCGCCTCGCCCTCCACCTGGTCGAACCAGAGATTCGTCGTGTTGGCCGCGCGTAGCACAGGCTTGCCGTCCCGTCCGGCCCCGTTCAGCCCCGTGCCGCTCATCTGCAGCAGGCCAGCTTCAAGCCGGTCGCGTAGCGCAGCCACGCGGTTCCAGATGCCGTCTTCCAGGCTTTTCATGGCCAACTCGGCCGCCTTGCCCAGCCCCACAATGCCCGGTACATTTTCCGTTCCGGCGCGGCGGCGGCGCTCGTGGCTGCCACCCACCAGCAGCGACTCGACCGGCGTGCCCCGGCGCACAAACATCGCACCCACGCCCTTGGGCCCGTGCATTTTGTGGGCACTGATGGAAAGTAGATGGCACCCGATCCGCCGCACATCCAGCGGAACCTTGCCCGCACCCTGCACTGCATCAATATGAAAGAACGCGCCGGCTTCGGCCGCAATCCGGCCGATCTCTTCCACCGGTTGCAGCACGCCCGTCTCGTTGTTCGCCAGCATCACGCTGATGAGCCGGGTATGCGGGCGAATCGCCTGCCGGATGGCTGCCGGGTCCATCAACCCGCTGGGCAAGGGGTCGACAAACGTCACATCGACGGCGCGGTCAGCCAGCCGGTGGGCTGTCTGCAGCACTGCGGAGTGTTCAATCGAGGTCGTGATCAGATGGTCGCCCGGCCGCAGCAGCCCGACGAGCGCCGTATTGTCGCCCTCGGTTCCGCCCGAGTTGAATACCACCTCGGCCTCGTGGCAGTGAAAGAACTCGGCCATCACTTCGCGAGCATGATCCACCGCAGTGCGAGCCCGCTGGCCGTCCAGATGAATGGACGAAGCGTTGCCGAAACTCTCCATCCAGTAGGGGCGCATCGCCTCGACCACCAGCGGCAGCAGAGGCGTCGTGGCATTGGCGTCCATATAGACGCGGGCTGTGGCCTGCGGGCCGTTCAGCATGGCGAAATCCCTCACTTGGAGCCTACCATAGGGCAAATTGAGACGAGGGTCCCAGTCGCGATAGGTGAGAATGCATTCGCAGTGCCTCGTGCGCTGCCGTGCCCTGCGATGCAAAATGAGTGTCGGCAGTTGCTTGCAATCATTTGAGAATAACAATCGGATTATGGACTTGGCGCACGCGCAAATTTACAGAAAAATGCTTGTAAAGCTGCTATATTGTTCTTGCGGGCAGGCACTCGTTCACCCTAAATTGGACTGCCCACCTCATGAAAGCATCCGCTTTCATCGAGAGCAGGAAAAATTGCAGGCCTTGGTCAGACATGCAGGGCGTAAGCCCTGTGGAAACGCACTTCACCCAAGTGAGGATGGCGAAGCCTTGCAAAAACTGAAACAGATGCAAGCGGTTTCGATGCGTATGGCAATCCCGCCGGGCATTGCGGAAGCCTGCTCTGCGCGATCCTGGTTTGCCGTCTACACCACCTGCCGCCACGAGAAAAAGGTTGCACAACATCTTACGCTGCGAGAGATCGAACATTACCTTCCTCTCTACCGGTCTGAGCGCAAGTGGCGCGACGGTTCCCGCATGACCGTGGATCTACCTCTTTTCCCCTGCTATCTCTTTGTGCGTATCGGCCGCACTGAGCGCGTCAGTGTGCTGGAAGTGCCGGGTGCACTTACCATGGTGGACGGCGCTGGCGGCGCTCCGGCTCAGGTGCCGGACGGTGCAGTTGACGCGCTGCGCAAAGGCCTGATGGAGCGCGAGGTAGAGCCCTACCAACTCCTAACCGTGGGTCAAATGGCCCGCATTCGCGCAGGGGCCTTTGCCGGCATGGAAGGCGTGGTGGTGCGCAGGCGGAATGGCCTGCGTGTCGTTCTTACCCTGAAGCAGATCATGCAGAGCATCGCAGTCGAAGTTAACGAAGCGGATCTGGAGCCGATAAATGAAATCGGCAGCCTGCTTCCGCATTTCGCCTCTCCGGTCGCGGATGCCTGGCAGCAAAGCGCCTGACTGGCGAACGTTGAAACTGGCAAAGCTTTCAGCGCTGCTGGTTTGCAGCCACTGAGCGGCAGGGGCGAAAGTACCAGCCTGATCCTCCTCAAATTTGGGCTGTGCAGCAGAACTGGGACCACCAAATGAGCGTTGCAAAACGCCGTCGTTCATTGAATCGTATCTGGGGTTCACAGGCGATGCTTCGTGCGCCCTCGGCAGCGTGTTTTTTATGGCCTCCGGCCCATCAGCCGATCGGACACATGTCCCAGGTTATCTGGCAAGGAATGTATATGGCAGGAGTAATCAGTTCAGCGCGCGGCGGAACAGAGGAGCGCATCCTTACGACCGCAGCCGCCCTTTTTGCGCAGTTCGGCTACAACGGGGTGAGCACGCGCGAGATCGCGGGCTCGGCGGAAGTCGCCGAGGTGACGATCTATCGTCATTACCCGCGCAAGCGCGACCTCTATCTGGCGGTCCTGGGCGCAGAGGTGCAGAGGGTGCATTTGCGCGGTGAGCTGCTGACGCGCCTGGCTGAAGCCCAAAGCGGCAGGGCCGCGTTAGCCGGCGCATTTAACCTGATCGCGACAACGCTCATGCATGAGCCGCAACTGCTTCGCCTGCTGGGTTTCAGCGCGCTTGAGTTGAGCGATGAACTCGATCCGCTTCTGCGCCGACATCTTGGGGAACAGGTTGAAGTCATTGCTCGCTATCTCGATCCGTGGATTCAGCGCGGCGAACTGCGTTGCGCCAATGCGAAGACACTCGTTCTTACGCTCATCGCGATTGTCCTTGGCCGGGGCCCGTTGCATCGCGTCTTCAATCTCGGCACAGACGATTTACCCGCGTTGTTTGAAGCTTACGCGCAATCCAGTGTGGCCTGACGTTTGATCCCGTTGCCAATCGCGCTCGCCGGCAATGCGCGGCGTTCCACACTCATCCACGCGCATCCGTTCTGCTGCCGGATGGCTGCGAATTTCACAAGCCAAAGGAGAAAAAAGGTGAATCTTAAAGGAGGAAAGGTCGTTGTCTGTGGTGCAGGCGGCTTCATTGGCGGTCACATGGTCAAGACTCTTCTTGCTCAAGGCATCGAAGTGGTGCGTGCTGTGGATGTCAAGCCGCAGGACGAGTGGTACCAGGTGGCTCCGGGCGTGGAAAACCTGGTTCTTGACTTGAAGGACAAGGACAGTTGCTACAAAGCCGTCAAAGGGGTCAATGTTGTGATCCAACTGGCCGCCGACATGGGCGGCATGGGATTCATTGAAAATAACAAGGCTCTGTGCATGCTGAGTGTGCTCACCAATATCCACATGCTGATGGCAGCCCGCGATAGCGGTGTGGAGCGGTTCTTCTACTCGTCGTCTGCATGTGTATACAACGGCGAAAAGCAGACGGTTGCTGAAGTGGTTCCTCTCAAAGAAGAGGATGCGTATCCAGCTCTGCCTGAAGATGGTTATGGGTGGGAGAAGCCTTTCAGCGAGCGCATGCGTCGGCGCTTTGAAGAGGGCTTCGGTCTGCAGTGCCGCGTCGCGCGTTATCACAACGTATATGGCCCGCATGGCACCTGGACGGGTGGAAGAGAAAAAGCTTCGGCCGCGATTTGCCGCAAAGTGCTCGACGCGAAGATGACCGGCAAGCACGAGATTGAAATTTGGGGCGACGGCAAGCAGACGCGCAGCTTTATGTACATCGATGACTGGACGAAAGGAACCCGCGCGATTCTTGAGAGCGAGATACGCGAGCCGATCAATCTGGGCTCCAGCGAATTGGTCACGATCAATCCACTGGTTGACATGGTTGAGGAGATCGCCGGTATCCGGCTGCTGCGGAAGTACAACCTGAATGCACCGAAGGGCGTAAACGGGCGGAACAGCGACAGCACAAAGATCCTTCAATATCTCGGCTGGGAGGCTCCGTCCGAATGCGGGACGGAATGACGAAGACCTATGCATCGATCGAGCAGGAAATGCTGGCATCGGTTCGGGCATAACGCCGCGCACGGTCGGCGGGCAGTTTGCGCAGGTACAGGGAGACTCTAGAATGGTCCAACCGCAGGCGGAGCGAAAAATACTTGGCATCAACTTTTATGTTGGCGATGTGGGTGGCGCCATCGAGCGAATAGCTTGTGGCGGGCTTCTGGTGGTGCCATCGGCGCCCACGTTCAAGGATTTGCCTACCAACAAGAATTACCGGGAAGCGCTCCTTAATGCCAACTTGGTGATCACGGACTCGGCGTTAATGGTCATGGCGTGGAATTTTCTCCAAGGCGATTCGATCGAGAGACTCTCGGGCCTTAAATACCTGCGCGAACTCCTGTTGCAACAGGATGTACGGCGGCCTGGCAATACATTGTGGGTAATGGCCGGCGCGCAAAGCGCGAGGAAGAATCTTGACTGGCTGCGTTCCCAGGGTGTGATGGTACCGGTGGAATGCGTGTACCAGGCGCCCATGTACGGAGAGGAGATTGAGGACCCCGGGCTTCTGCAGAAGATTGAGCAGTTGCATGTGCAACATGTTGTCGTCACGGTGGGAGGTGGAACGCAGGAGCGGCTGGGACTGTATCTCAAGGCGCACCTGACTTACCTGCCGGCGATTCACTGCATCGGCGCAGCCATTGCATTTCTGAGCGGCGATCAGGTTCACATTCCGAAGTGGGCGGATCGCTTGTATCTCGGATGGCTTTTCCGTTGCCTCTCCTCGCCACGGCGTTATGTCCCGCGATACTGGTCGGCGATGCAACTACTACCCCTGCTTTGGCGCTATCGAAGCCGCTTGCCGATGCCAGCCGGGAAACTGGATCAAACGTCGGAGAGAAGGTATTGACACATGGGTTCAAACGTTCAACTGAAGTTAGAGGGTCAGGATGCTGGCCTTTGCTGTACCTGGCGTTGCTTCCGGTTCACATCGTCTGATGAGGGCTGTAGTGCAATACTCCAGTTGCAGTAGAATCACAGGGCAAGATCCTTTGGCATACTGGTTGTTTCGCAAGCTGTATAACTTTGAAAGGGCATCGAATGGCAAAGCAAGTTTCCATCGCGGTGGTTGGTTCCGGGTATGTGGGCCTTGTGGCGGCTGCGTGTTTTGCGGAGATGGGCCACCGTGTGATTTGCGTCGACAATGACGATGCCAAGGTGACGATGCTGCGCGAAGGCGGCATTCCGATCCACGAAGAGTATCTTCCTCAACTGCTTGGCAAGCAACGCCAGAACATGGTTGAATTTACAACTGACCTTCGGGCGGCGACACAGGCTGCGGAGGCCATTTTTATTGCGGTGGGCACACCCCAGAGCAGGGCTGGGAGTGCGGATCTCTCCTTTGTGGATGCGGTGGCCAGCGAGATCGCCCGTTCCATCGATTCCTACAAGGTAATTGTGGAAAAGAGCACAGTGCCTGTCTATACGAACGAGTGGATCCGGCGCGTGATTGAGAGAAACGGCGTGCCGAAGGATATGTTCGACGTGACGTCCAATCCGGAGTTCCTACGCGAAGGCACTGCGGTTGTGGATTTTCTCCACGCGGACCGAATTGTGATCGGCACAGCCACGGAGCGCGCGGCGGAGGTGTTGAGGCGCATCTATGAGCCGCTGACTTCGGGGGAGTATTACCGCAGCGGGAGCGCAGTCCCGGGGCCGCGGGGTGAAGATGATCCGCCTCCGATCCTGCAAACCTCGACGAAAGCGGCCGAGATCATCAAGCATGCTTCCAATGCCTTTCTTGCGACAAAGATTTCTTTCATCAACATCGTGGCCAACATCTGCGAGGCCGCGGGAGCCGATGTGGAAGAGGTGGCGCGAGGGATGGGAATGGATACCCGTATCGGGCCAAAGTTTCTTAGGGCGGGCATCGGCTATGGCGGTTCCTGCTTTCCGAAAGATGTCGCGGCTTTCCGGCATGTGGCCGAGCAGGTCGGAGTCGAGTTCGGGCTGTTGCAGGAAGTGGAGAAGATCAATGAAGAACAGAAGCTTCGTTTCTTCCAGAAGGTCCGATCCGCGCTCTGGACCTTTCGCGGAAAGAAGATCGGCGTGCTCGGGCTGGCATTCAAGGGTGGGACGGATGATATTCGCGAGTCGCCCGCCCTGGATATCGTTCAGCGGTTGCTGCATGAGGGCTGCATTGTGAGCGCTTATGACCCAGCTGCTGAACAGCGCGCCAAAGATGTGATACCGTCCAGCAAGCAGATGATTTATGTAGCGGACCCCTACGCGGCTGCGCAGGATGCAGATGCGCTGTTGATCCTGAATGACTGGCGCGAATTCGCGGAGCTGGATTTCAAACGGTTGCATCACACGCTGCGATATCCCATCATTATTGACGGACGTAACATGTTTGATCCGACGACGATGTCCAGCCTCGGATTTACGTACCTCAGTGTGGGTCGCCCTGGTTCATCGCAGCCGCAGGACCCGATACCGACCTACTATCTGCCGCGCCAAAGAGAAGCCGCCAAGAGATAAACAAGCGTGGCGGCGGGCGGCAGGGGGTACCGCGTTCGAGTTGTCAGGAAAGGACCTTGTCTAATGCGGATTTTGATTGCCGGAGTTGCAGGCTTCCTTGGGTCACATTTAGCAGATGCGCTGACTTCTGAAGGGCACAGCGTCGTGGGAGTGGATAATCTCTGCACCGGTTCGCTGAGCAACCTGACGCAACTGAAGAACGAGTCGAAATTTTCATTTCAGAATCAGGATATTTGTAGCTTCTTCGACCCCGGCCACGTTGATTCTGTGTTCAACTTCGCCTCGCCTGCCAGTCCGGTGGACTATATGCGGCTCGGTGTTGAGACACTCATGGTTGGTTCAGCAGGCACGCGGAACATGCTCGATGTCGCGAAAACCTATGGTGCAAAGTTTCTGCACGCCTCCACATCAGAGTGTTACGGCGATCCACTTCAGCACCCGCAGAACGAAGAGTATTGGGGACACGTCAACCCGATTGGTCCAAGGTCGGTATATGACGAATCAAAGCGATTTTCTGAAGCTCTCGTGATGGCCTATCACCGTTACTACGGGGTGGATACCCGACTGGTTCGTATCTTCAACACTTATGGGCCCCGCCTGCAGAAAAACGATGGGCGCGTCATCTCCAACTTCATGACGCAGGCGCTGAAAGGCGAAGACCTGACCGTTTACGGAGAAGGCGAGCAGACGCGGAGTTTTTGCTATGTTGACGATGAGATCGACGGCATTCTAAGACTGTCGCGGTCGGATGAGCACCTTCCCGTCAACATCGGCAACCCGGTTGAATGGACGATTCTGGAATGTGCAAAGACTGTTCTTCGAGTTACTCAATCGAAAAGCACAATTGTCTATAACCCCCTGCCGCAGGATGATCCGATGCAGAGACAGCCGAATATCGACAAGGCCAAACGGCTTCTGGGCTGGGAGCCGGTGATAGATTTAGAGACTGGCCTGAATCTCAGTCTGGAATATTTTCGTTCCTGTGTGGGGCTGCGAAGCTGAGTTGAAGGAGCGGAGGAAGCCAGGGGGGTCCCCTGGCAAGTGACCGGTAAGCAGCGATTGCGATTCATCCAGCGGATCTGGAACAGAGGCGGACTCCAATGAAGCGTGCTTTAATTACAGGAGTAACTGGCCAAGACGGCGCATATCTTGCAGAGCTGCTTCTTTCGAAGGGTTATGAGGTTCACGGAATTAAGCGCCGCACCTCACTTTTTAATACTAATCGTGTCGATCACTTATATGAGGATCCGCATGAGGCTGGAAGGCGTTTCATATTGCATCATGGCGATCTTACCGATTCGAGTGTGCTCATTCGGATCGTGCAGGCGGTAAAGCCAGATGAGATTTACAATCTGGGAGCTCAGAGCCATGTGAAAGTCTCCTTTGAGGAGCCGGAATACACTGCGAATTCAGATGCACTTGGGCCGCTGCGTCTCTTGGAAGCAATCAGGATTACCGGTCTGGAGAAGGCCGCGCGGTTCTACCAGGCATCAACTTCAGAGCTCTACGGCTTGGTCCGGGAGACTCCGCAAAAGGAGACGACGCCATTCTATCCGCGCTCTCCTTATGCAGTTGCCAAGCTCTATGCGTATTGGATTACTGTCAATTATCGCGAAGCGTACGGCATCTATGCCTGTAACGGCATCCTATTCAACCACGAGTCGCCGCAGCGCGGGGAGACATTCGTTACTCGCAAGATCACCCGCGCTTTAGGTCGCATCAAGGTGGGACTACAGAACAGGCTCTATCTCGGTAATATGGACGCGCTGCGAGACTGGGGACATGCGCGTGACTATGTGGAGATGCAGTGGTTGATGCTGCAGCAGAAGGAGCCAAAAGATTATGTGATTGCGACGGGTGAACAGCATAGTGTGCGCGAGTTCGTCGAACTTGCGGCAAGCTTCCTCGATATGCAAATTGCATGGGAGGGATCTGGTGCCGAAGCGCAAGGACTCGATAGGGCCGGCAATGTCATCGTGTCGGTAGATCCGCGCTACTACCGGCCAACCGAGGTCGAGAACTTGCTGGGCGACGCCAGCAAAGCGAGGAGAGAGCTTGGCTGGACACCACGTACCAGCTTTCGCGACTTGGTGAAAGAGATGGTTGAAGAGGATTTCAAAGTCGCCCAGAGAGATGCCTTGATCAAGAAGCACGGCTACTCGACATTTAGTTTTTACGAAAACTGAGGCAGGGGCGATGAGCATGAAGACCGGAAGCCGTATCTACGTAGCGGGTCATCGCGGCCTCGTGGGCTCCGCCATTTGCCGCTTTCTGATCGCGAATGGATTTAGCAATCTCGTGTTGCGCTCTCATGCCGAGCTTGACCTAACGGACCGAACTGCAGTTCAGAAGGTTTTCGATAGAGAGCGTCCGGAATATGTGTTTTTAGCCGCCGCAAAGGTTGGCGGCATCCTGGCCAACAATTCTTTCCCGGCCGACTTCATCCGGGAGAACCTTGAGATTCAAACGCATGTCATCGATGCGAGCTACGGCGCTGGCGTCCAGCGGCTGCTTTTCCTCGGGTCCAGTTGTATCTATCCGAGGTTATGCCCGCAACCTATTAAAGAGGAGTACCTTCTGACAGGCCCCCTCGAGTCCACGAATCGTCCCTATGCATTGGCTAAGATTGCGGGAATAGAGATGTGCTGGTCTTACAATCGGCAGTACGGAACGCGCTATCTGGCCGCAATGCCCGCAAATCTTTATGGGCCGGGCGACAACTTCGATTTGCGAGAATCGCATGTCCTCCCAGCTCTCATACGGAAAGTTATCGAAGCAAAACGCGCCGGCGAACGGCAACTCATCGTATGGGGAACTGGTAAGCCACGCAGAGAATTCCTCTTTAGCGATGATCTCGCCGAGGGGTGCGTACATTTGATGAATCTTGACGACACGACCTACGACAGTCTCCTAACCCCAGACTCCGCCCCTCTGGTTAACATCGGCACTGGAGAGGATATTACGATTCGAGAATTGGCGTTGCTGGTTGCCAGGCTTCTCGACTTTGAATGCGAGATTGTTTTTGACGCGGCGCGGGAAGACGGAACTCCGAGGAAATTGCTCGACGTCAGTCGGATCCACGCACTTGGCTGGAAGGCCAGGACAAGTCTGGAGGATGGCATTTTAGAGACAATCAGACACCACTACTCCCAAGTAGAACATACAGAGCCTTAGTGCGATTGGCCGATAGCATTGCAGAACAAATGGACGACCAGTTGCGATTATGCAATGAAGCGCATTCGAACTTTGTAAACATGCGATCTGCTATGATTCGGCTGTTAACAACTCGCGAGCTCCTGTCAGGACGCAAGGAGGCCGATGCACTCGGACGGCACAGGTCATATTAAGGTCAGATTCCGAACCAGGAAATTGACTTGGGGCCACAGGTGGCACCTCTATAGCGGTGCGGACATTGAGGGCCTATGTCGATAGTCAGGACCAGGTATGGATATTCCTGCCGAGAGAATTCATGATGATTAAGCATGCCAATTTTGGAATGAATGACCGGGGAAGCAAGAGTCATGCACCTTTGAAAGCTCTGAGGAGTAGGGGCCTTTTGTTCACGGCGGCATTTCTTTGTTTCGCCGTGTTCGAGAGCGCGGGTCAGGAAGCTCGCCCGGCTTTAATCACGGGTGATCACGGTACGGGCGGTGTTGCCCTCGGTATTGGAAGCACTGCGGGAACCAATGTTGGTGAATTGACTAATCTGCCAATATCCTCCGGCGATACGGTGCACATAAGCGTGTTTGATGCGCCGGACTTTTCCATCACGACCAGGGTGTCGGAGGCCGGCGATGCCGCATATCCAATCCTCGGCATGGTTCACCTTCAAGGTATGGATAGCACATCGGCTGCAAATTTAATCGCGCGGCAATTGAAAGAGCACGATCTGATGGCCGATCCCCATGTTCTTGTCACGGTGGATGGATCATCTTCATGGATTACCGTCCTTGGCGAGGTGCATAATCCAGGCATCTATCCACCTCTTGGCAAGCATCAGTTGTCGGACGTTCTGGCGGCTGCGGGAGGACTCACCGCCAATACCGGAAGAGTCATCGAGATTGCGAATACGCGCATACCAGACAAAAAAGTATATGTGGTCTGGGATCCGACGATGCACAATACCGCCAGCTATGATCGCAGCGTGCAGCCGGGTGACCGAATTATCGTAAGAGCCTGCGGAATCGCCTATGTTGGAGGACATGTGGCCAAGCCCGGCGCTTACTCCCTATGTGGCTCTTCCCACATGACTCTCTCCGAGGTTATAGCGTTGGCTGGTGGAACGGTTGCCCTCACTTCTGAAAAGAACACATTCATCATCCGGTCAGAGGACAACGGTACTCGTACCGTACAGAAGGTCGATCTTCACAAAGTTCTTCATGCGCGTGCGGCAGATCCAATCGTGAAGGAAGATGATGTGATTTACGTTTCCCCAAGCCCGCTTAAAGGCGCACTTAGCCAGATCGCTTTGGGTGCAATGGCAATTGCTCCGCCCTTACTTTACGTCTATCACCCATGAGATTGTCTTGCGCAGTCCATGTGCTTCATATACCTCACTTAGCTTGGTGTATTGGGTAGGAGCTCATAGCTCGTTCATGACTAATTCGCGGATTTTGCTGGGGCACTCCAAAATGACCAAAGTATCAATCGTGACTATTTCGTTTAATCAGGGTGAGTTCCTGGAACGAACGATACGATCGGTGCTGGACCAGAGTTACTCAAATATTGAGTACATCGTGGTGGATCCGGGGTCTAAGGATCAAAGCCGGGAGATCATCAAGCGATACGAATCGCGCATCGCATGTACGATTTTGGAACCAGACAATGGTCCGGCTGACGGGCTTAACACGGGATTTTCTGTTGCGACGGGCGACATATTCGGTTTTCTCAATGCTGATGATGTACTCTGTGCGGGCGCAGTCTCAGAGGCAGTTAGATTCCTGTCAAGGAACACAGACGTAGATGTGGTCTCTGGACACGCCCAAGTCATCGGGCCTGACGATCAAGTACTGCGACTCGTATACTCAGATCGAATGTCGATCACCAGATATATTTATGGTAGCGTCGCTTTGATCCAACCCTCTACATTTTTCCGTCGCGCAGCATACGAGCGAACCGCGGGCTTCCGTTCAGGAAACCGGGCGACTTGGGATGGCGAGCTCTTTTTGGACATGGCACTGGCGGGATGCAGATTTGATCGGTCGCGAGAGATCTGGAGCGGATTCCGGCTGCACGCACAGAGCATTACCTGCTCCACGAGGCTGAAGGAAGAGGCACGTAAGGCCAGAGATGAACAATTCCGTCGCATTATGTGCCGCTACCCTAATCGATGGGACAAGAACCTGGAACTCGCATTTCGAATGTGGAAGCATGTGACTAATCCGCGCGACACGATGGAGCGTATCTTGCGGGGGCCTGTTTTCGGACGTACCCTGAGCTGATCAGGTGTCCGTCCATGTGCTAACAAACATGAAGACGAAGCGTGGAAGCTTTTTACCCAACCTTGTAGGCTACGCACGCTTTTTGAGCTGGCTATGAAGCAAATTGTTACAGCTATCCTCCTCGTTGTCCCGTGGGGCGTGCGACGACACATTCTTGTCGTCCTTTTTGGCTACAAGATTCACCCGACCGCGCGAATTGGCTTCTCAATTATCTGTCCCGAGCGACTAGAAATGGATCAACGAGCTCGCATTGGGAGTTTGACAATGTGCAAGGGAATCTCTCTTTTGAAGATGGGAGCTGAATCGTACATCGGGAACTTGAATTGGATATCCGGCTTTCCCGCGAGTGATTCAACGTTCTTTAGCGCTGACATTGACAGGCGACCGGAATTGATCGTAGGCGATCATGCATCCATAACCAATCGCCACCTGATCGATTGCACCAATTCAGTTCAAATTGGAGACTTCGCAACATTTGCGGGCTTCCGTTCGCAGATACTCACCCATAGTATCGATCTATATGAATGCCGACAGGCGTCAAAGCCAGTCATCATCGGCAACTATTGCTTTGTTGGGACAGGGTGCATTCTTCTTAGTGGTAGCGTGCTACCCGACTATTGCGTTCTCGGGGCAAACTCGGTTTTGAATAAGGCATATGCGGACACACACTTCTTATATGCCGGGAATCCAGCGATGGCTGTTAAAACGCTTCCGATGGAAATGGGGTACTTCATCCGCACGACTGGGTTCGTGTATTAGCGTCACTTCAAGGCCCCCGTGTTAGTGCCGATCATCAGGTCTGCAGGAATGGGCGCCGTGACCCATTTCGGCAGTCAAGGGATTCATCTATGGCACAAGACGATGTGAGCGGCTGGCTAGTACTAGTCGATCCTGAAATTCTCATAACATGTTTTATAATCAACAATATAGATGACAT
>VFSW01002854.1_pt1 | contig 26037 bp, 22 predicted proteins | sample 5358111 | NCBI WGS metagenome assembly VFSW01 (sample SAMN11554181, study PRJNA540505) | mine drainage metagenome | isolation source: sediment from site ElyBrook_90M | place: USA: Ely Copper Mine, Vershire, VT | collected 2017 | reverse complement strand
TCGGAAACGGAGAAGGGAACTCCGCAAGGAGCGGTGATTTCGCCGCTGTTGGCGACTACGCGGATGATGCCGTGATTGGATTCCAGCACGAGTATGAAGCGAAGAAGTTCCTGAGCGATTTACGGGAACAACTGGGCCAGTACGGGCTGGAACTGAACGAAGAGAAAACCCGGCTGATCCGGTTTGGGCGTTTCGCCCGGCAAAACCGGGAGGAGCGTGGGGAAGGGAAACCGGATTCGTTCACCTTTCTGGGTTTTCAGCATATTTGTGATGAGAACAGCCTGGGGAGATTCGAAATCCGGCGTATCACGGACGGCGACCGACGGCGGAAGAAACTGCAGGACATCCGGCAGAAGCTTCACCGGAAGATGCACGATCCCGTGGAGCGGACCGGAAGGTACCTGCGAAGCGTACTCAACGGCTACTACCAATACCATGCAATCCCCGGCAACATGCCGGTGCTCAAGCGATTCCGGCAACAGGTCGCCCGCTACTGGTTCCATGCGCTGGGACAGCGCAGCCAAAGGCGGCCCACCTGGGAGAAACTGGGCAAACTTTTCGATCAATTACCGCGACGGCAACGGATCGGCACTGCAAGAGGCGTAACGGCCGCTGCTACGCTGGGCAAGTGCCGTTTTTAGGGTTAACGGTCCAGGTAGTAATGCACCGCGGGCGTCACCACCAGCGATAAAACCATCGACGCCAGAATCCCCCCGATCACGGCGATCGCGAGCGGCTGCAGCATCTGCGACCCCGCCCCGAGCGCCAGCGAGAGCGGAATCATGCCCGCCATGGTCGCGAGCGCGGTCATCAGGATCGGACGCAGCCGCCGCTCGCCGGCTTTGATCATCGCGTCCTCTGCGGAAGCGCCCTCGGCCCGGAAACGCTGATCCGCATCCAGCAGCAGGATGCCGTTCTTCGCCACGATTCCGATCACCATGATGAGCCCCATGAACGACGAGATGTTGAACGAGGTGCCCGTCACCAGCAGCGCCAGAAACACCCCGGATGTGGAGAGCAGCGCCGAGGCCAGGATCGCCGCGGGCGCGGCGAAATTGCCGAACTCGAACAAAAGCACAGTGAACACCAGCACCACGGCCAGCGCCAGCACCACCACAAGGTCGTGGAACGACCGCTGCTGCTCCTCGTAAAGGCCGCCGTAAACCACCCGGATGGAAGCGGGCAAGTGCATCTCCGCCACGGCCTGCTGCACCGTCTGCATGCCCTTGCCGAGGCTCACGCCCTCGAACCGGCCCGTCACGGCGACATCGCGCTGCAGATTTTCGCGCCGGATCTCCGTCTGCCCCGCCTCGTCCTGGAAGTTGGCGAGCGAACCGAGGCTGGCCGATTTGCCCGTAGAGCTGGTGATGAGCGTGTTCCGTATCGTGTCGAGCGAAGCGCGCGTACTGTCCGGAAAACGCACCCGGATGGTGTAAGAGCGCGCATTCAGAATCACTGGCGGAGGGGCGGGCTCGCCCTGCAGAATCGCGCTCGCGTCCAGTTCAATTTCCTGCGGCGTGAAACCGGCGCGCGCGGCCACGATCGGGTCCACCTTCATCACGATGGCCGGTCCGCTGATGGTGTTCTCGATGCCGTTCTTGACGTCTTTCACGTTGTCGAGCTTCTTGATCCGGTCGCCCACCTTCGGCGCCCATTCGGCGAGCAGAGCGGGGTCCGGCGAGAAGAGTTTGATCTCGATCGGCTCGGGCGAACTGGTGAGGTCGCCGATCATATCCTGCAGGATCTGAGGGAACTCCACGTCCAGCTGCGGATACCGCTCATTGATTTTGTCCCGGATGCCGGAAATCACCTCTTCGACGCCCCGGCTGCGCTTGCGCTTCAACTTCACCGAGAAATCGCCGCTGTTGGCTTCCGTCACCGCAGCCAGGCCAAGCTGCAGGCCGGTGCGGCGCGACGTGCTCTCCACTTCCGGCGTGGCCGTGAGAATCTTTTCCACCCCGAGCAGCACCTGGTTGGTATCGGCGAGCGAAGATCCGGCGGGCATCAGGTAATCGAGAATGAAACCGCCTTCGTCCATCGCCGGCAGCAGATCGCTTCCGAGCGCGTTGTAGCAGAAGTACGAGCCCACCACGAGCACCGCGCATCCGCCCGCGAGGATCAGCGGATGGGCCAGAGTCAGGCGCAGCACGCGTTCATAAAACCCGATGGCGCGGCTGCCCACCTCGTCTTCCTTCTTGCCTTCGCGGCGCAGCAGGTATTGGCTTAGCGTCGGGGTCCATGTCAGAGCCAGCGCAAGTGAAGTGAGGAGCGCCGTTCCCACCGTGAGCCCGAGCGCGCGGAAGAACGTGCCTTCCACGCCCGTGATCGTGATCAGAGGCAGGAAAACCACGATGGGCGTGATCGTCGAGCCCACCAGCGGCACGCGAATCTCGCGCAGCGCGCTGCGGATGGCCTGGGCTCTGCTCTGCCCGGAATCGCGGTGCAGCACGATGTTTTCGACGACGACGATGGCGTCGTCGATCACCAGCCCCACCGCGGCCGCGAGTCCGCCCAGCGTCATCAGATTCAGGCTCTGGCCCAGCGCCCGCAGCACGATCAGCGTGATCGCGATCGTGGCCGGAATCACGAGGCCCGCCACCAGCGAACTGCCCCAGTCGCGCAGGAACAGAACCAGGATGATCGCCGCCAGGATGAGGCCGATGATAATGGCGTCCCGCACGCTCGAGATCGAGTCGCGCACCAGCGTGGACTGGTTATAGAAAGTCTCAAGCGTCACGCCGCGCGGGAGCGTTTTGCGAATCTGCGCCAGTTCGCTGTCCACGGCGTCGGACACCGCGACCGTATTGCTGTCCGGCTGCCGGAACAGATTGAGCAGCACCGCGGGCTTGCCATTGGCCGTGACGATCGTATACACCGGCATCACCGAAGGGGCGACGTTCGCGATGTCTCCCACCCGCACCGGAACCCCGGCGGGCGTGGTCTTCACCACGATATTCGAGATCTCTTCCGGGGTGCGCGCCTGCCCGCTGACCAGCGCCAGCACCAGCGCGTGATTGTTCTCCAGCAGCCCCGGCGAATCGATCATGTTGCTGCGCGCGACCGCGTCGAGAATGCCGGGCACCGTGATCTGCGTCTGCTGCAGCTTCGCCGGGTCGGGCTCAATCTGAAACTCGGGCACCTGCCCGCCCTGCACCACCACCATCGACACGCCGTTGACGCGGTTCAGGCGCGGCTTCATCGCGTAGGTGGCGAGTTCCCAGAGCTTCGTCTGCGGAACCGTGTCGGACGTCAGACTGTAACCGAGGATCGGAAACGCGGCGAACGTCAGGCGGTTCGAAGTGAGTTTGGCGGTGGGCGGCAGGGACGATTGCACGCGCGCCAGCGCCGCATTCACGTACTCCAGCGTCTGGAACATGTTCACGTTCCAGTTGAAAAAGAGGTTGACATCCGCCGATCCGCGGCTGGTGACGGAGCGGACCGAGTCCAGCCCGGGCACGCTGTTCACGGCCTCTTCGATCGGCTGCGTCACCGTGACCTGCATCTGATCGATGGGCGCGACGCCGTTATCCACACCCACCACAATGCGCGGAAAATCCGTGGAGGGAAACACCGCCACGGGAATCGAAAACGCGAGATAAACGCCCACCGCAACCAGTGTGACGATGACGAAAATGACGGGCCGGGAGAAGCGCGCGGTCCAGTGCCGCGCTTCGCCGGAAGCTTCGAGAGGCGCCTCGCTCATTCGTCATCCTCGTCTTCGGACTTGATCTTGACCTTCGCTTTGTCGTCGAGACCGAGACCGCCCGCCGTGATCACCTTGTCGCCCTCGGTCACGCCGCCCAGAATCTGCACGCGCGTGCCTTCGCGCACCCCGACCGTCACCTTGCGCTCGTGCGCCAGCGAATCCTTCCCGAAGACCATGACCTTCTCGCCGCCCTCGTCCGAATTCAGCAGGGCCGCGGCGGGCACGAGCAGGGTGTCTTTGATGAGATCCGCACGAATCGACACGCGCACCGTGCCGCCGGGCTTCATCTTCTCTCCGGGGTTATCCGCCTGCACCCAGACCTCGACCGTAGTGGTGCTCGGGTCCACCGCGGGGCTCACCACCGTGACCGTGCCCGCGAGAACGCCCTGAGGACCGGTGATCGTGGCCGGGCGTCCGACGCGCACCAGCGCGGCGTCCTTTACCGGAATGTTCGCGCGCGCCACCACCCGCGAGATGTCGACGATGGAGATAATCGGCGTGCCCGCCTGCGCCGTGTCGCCGGGATAAATCGGCCGGTCGGAAACGATGCCGTCGATGGGGCTGCGGACCTCGGCATACGCTACCTGCACCGCGAGGCTGTCGTAGTGGGCCTTCGCCGCGTCGATCTGCGCCTGCGCCGCCTTCACCTGTTGCGCGCCGGTGACCTGCTGGACCGCTTCGAGATGCCGTTGCGCGGTATCGGCCAGGCTCTGCGCCTGCACCATGGCGACTTTGGCGTCGTCAACCAGCTTCTGCGCGAGCGCGCCCTGCTGTTGCAGGTCCACGCGGTTGTCGTAAAGCCTCTTCGCGGCGTCGAGCGCCTGCCGCGCGGCTTGCACGTCGGCCAGCGCCTTCGTGCGATCTTCCGGCACCGTGGCGCCGGAAACGGTCTGGTAGGCCGCCTGCGCCTGATCGAGCTGGCTCCGGCTCTCCTGCGCGGAAGCGGCGAGATCGCGGCTTTCGAGTTCGGCGAGCAACTGGCCCGCTTTGACGCGATCGCCGCGATTGACGAGGATGCGCCGCACCGGCGCGCCGATCTTCGACGTCATGTTGGCCTGGTTCACCGGATAGAGGACCGCATCGGCGGCCACCAGCACGTCGATCGGCCCGCGCGTGACGTCGTCCACTTCGACGGGGACCGGGGCTTCGCCTTCCGCCTCTTTTTCGGGGGCCTTGCCACAGCCGGCGAGCAGCACGCCCGCCGCGATCAGGCCCGCCAGGTGTCGTTTCATGAACATAAATTTTAGAGCGTTCCCGTCAGACTTTCGAGCAGCGCGAGCGCCATGCGGAAGCGCGCCAGGCCGTCGTCATAAGCGTTGCGCGCCAGCGCCAGCGTGGTTTGCGCATCCACCACTTCAAGGGCATTGGCTTCGCCCGCCTGATAACGCAGCAGCGTCAGCCGGAGGCTTTCCGCCGAGAGGTCCGACGAGCCGCGCAGCGAATCGAGCTGTGCCTGCGCCGCCTGCGCTTCGCTGTAAGCCGCCGCCAGATTGCCCTGCAGTGTCTTCTGCGCCAGCGTCAGATCGAGCTGCGCCTGTTGTTGTTTGAACTGCGCCTGCCTGACCTTGCTGCGCGTCGCGCCCCAGTTCCACACCGGGATGTTCAGCGTCACCTGGCCCGCATAGCCCAGGTTCTGCCTGTTGGGTACCTGATAGTTCGGGAGCGTGCTGCGGCCCGTGTCCTGCGTCGGATATCCGCTCTGGGCCGCGAACTGATTGGCGTCGATGCCGTAGAAAAAGTCGAGGCTCAGGGACGGCAGATACCCGTAGCGCGCCACGCTGACATCGTATCCGGCCTGATCGACGCCGGCTTTCGCGGCCTGCAGATCGGGACTGGTGGAAGTGGCTTTCGCCAGCGCTTCCGGCATCGGGGGCAGCAGCGCGGGCTGCTGCAGATCGTCCTCGGCCGAGAAATCCGAACGGAAATCGGGGAAGATCAGAACGCCCAGCGCGATCCGGGCTTTTTCGATATTGAGTTCCGCGTCCTGCAGATCGCGCCGGCGCTGCTGTTGCGTGATCTGCGCTTTGATCACATCGGCATGCGCCGCTTCGCCGCCCTTTTCCTGCTTCTGCGTAATGTCCACGAACCCGTCGGCTTCGCGCAGGCTGGTCTGTGCGTTCACAAACCGGCGCTGGGCCGCCACGATCGCATAGTAATCCTGCACCACGGTCGCATTCAGGCCGCGCCGCGCCACCTCGATCTTCGCTTTCGCCACCGCTTCCGCCGCCATGGCGCGATGAATCTCGCCCCGGCGGACCAGCGACAGAACCTCCTGGTGGACCCACGCCTGTTCGTTATAAACATGGACGCCGTCGTTGGCGACGAAGACCCCGGAGGGCGTGCCGTTGCCCTCAGTGTAGATGAACTGGTTGAACGCGTTGAGGGACGGCAGCGCGGCCGCTTTCGCCTGCGTGCTGTCTTCCTTCGCCAGCGCCCCGTTCAGATTCGCGCTCTGGATCTGAGTTCCGTATTGCTTCGCGCGCGCCAGCGCGTCCTGCAAAGTGATGACAACAGGCGCCTGCGCCGCAAGCGGAGACAGAACGCAGAAGTACACGGTGAGACGACGGAAGCCGATCATGCCTGCGTTCAGTGGAGCATTGCCACCTGAAAAACTGCTGAAAATCTACTTTGCCGCTTTGGCCGGGTCATCGACCGCCAGCGCGTCGCCCGGGCCGCCATCGCCCGCCGATCCGCCGGAAACCGAACGTCCGTCGGGCAGCGTCACGCGCCGCGCGTCGATCAGATGCGAGCCGTCTTTGGCGAGGTAGCCGTCCACGATGAGCGTGTCGCCCAGCTTTACATCGCCCTTCCTCCAGCCGCGGCGCGTGAGAGCCCCGGGGCCCGCGCCTTCGCAGCCCCAGTTCACGACGTTGCCCCTCGCGTCCTTAACGTCGATGAAGAAGTACGAGTGAGGGTTGCTCCATTCGATCTTTGTAATGGTGCCCGTGAGGCGGAACGATTTACTGCCGTCGAACTCGGCCGCGAAGGAATGGTGCGCCAGAGCAGGCATGGCCGCCAGAAGCGCGATCGCCGCCAATAATCCCGGGAATTCAGCTTTCGACATGGAAATACCTCAGTGAAATCATAATATGCTGGATCGGAGACGATTATGAGGAAGAGCGCGATTTTGGTCCTGCTGGCTTTGAGCCCGGCGCTGTTGCCCGCGCAGACGCATCCCGATCTGAACGGCTTCTGGAAAGGCACGCGCGACACCGTTCCCGGCGGCAACATCGCGAAGGACCTTCCCGGCTTGAAGCTGCCCTTCACGCCGGCGGGAGAAGCGGCATGGAAACACAATGTCACCGCGACCGTCGATCCGGAGAGCCTGTGCATTATCGGCGGCATTCCGCGGCATAACGCGAGCGGCCTGCCTTTCCAGATCGTGCAGGGCCCCGACTCCGTGGCTTTCCTCTATTTCTACAGCTACTACCGCCTGATTCCGACAGACGGAAGGAAGCATGACGAGGACCCGGACCCCTCGTTCTTCGGGGACGAAGTCGGACACTGGGAAGGCAATGCGCTCGTGATCGATTCGATCGGCTTCAAAGACACGCAGGTGTGGGCCGATGAAAACGGCGACCCCCACAGCGATGCGCTGCATGTGGTGGAGCGCTGGACGCGGCCCGACCGGGAACATATCCACGTCGAGACGCTGATCGACGATCCGAAGTTTTATACAAAGCCGTTCACCTACTCGCGAACCTGGGTATTGGGCAAGCCGGGCGAGCGGGTCGAGGAGTATTCGTGCGCCGAGAATAATATCGATCGGGACCACATGGGATTCGGCCCGGGACCGATCCGGCCGGATGGCACGCGGGGCTATCTCGATCCCGCGCCGCTGCCGCCGCTGCCCGCGCCGGTGAAGAAGTGATGCCAGGTCCGGAATTGTAATAAACTACGAACATTATGCGGACGAAGCTGCCGGTCTGGATGACGATGGCCTTGACTTGCGGAACGGCCTTCGGCCAGCAACTGGCCTTCACTTCGCGCAGCTACGTTCAATCGCCCGTCGCGATCGCGTCGGTCGAGGCGTCGAAGGAATTCGGTTTCGATTCCGTCAAGCTCCGCAACGACGGTCCCAACGCAATCTCAGCCATTCACTTTCAAATCGTGTTTCGAACGGCCGCCGGAGATGAGATCGCCGACGAGCGCCGCGTCGCCGTCAACATCGAACCGCGGGACAGCGCCAGCCTGACTGTCGGCCTGGCTCACATCGAAGGCCTCAAACAACTGGCAAGGTCGCGGAAGCAGGCATCCGCGCTCGCGATCCTCACCATCGAAGCGGTGGAGTTTCAGGGCGGCGGCGAGTGGAAGGAAATGGAGCGGGATGGCGGCATCCCGATCGATCCTCTGCGGCCGGCGGAAGCGGGTCCGCGAAAGTAAACTCAAAGCTGCCGATGCCTTCTTTCGACGAACCACTCGCCCAGCGGATCGATGCGTACATCGAATCCCTTTTCGTTCCCGCCGACCCGATCCTCGCGGCCAACATCGCGAACGCCACGGCCGCGGGTCTCCCCGCCATCAACGTTTCCGCCACTCAGGGCAAGTTCCTGTATCTGCTGGCGCGCATCGCCGGAGCCCGGCGAATGCTCGAAATCGGCACGCTCGGCGGCTACAGCACGACCTGGCTCGGCCGCGCGCTCCCGCCCGATGGGCGCCTGATCACGCTCGAATTCAACCCGGTGCACGCAGCCACGGCCCGGCAGAATCTCGCCGCCGCCGGCCTCGACGGCATTACGGAAATCAGGGTGGGGGACGCCGCCGCTTCCATGCGCGCCATGATCGGCGCGGGCGACCCTCCCTTCGACTTCATCTTCATCGATGCCGACAAGACCGGGTACGTGAAGTACCTCGATCTCGCGCTGCGGCTGTCGCGCCCCGGGACGGTCATTGTGGCGGACAACGTCATCCGCGCCGGGGCCGTGATGGAAGAGAATCCGGAGGATTCCAACGCGCGGGGAGCGAAGGCTTACAACGACGCGATCGCCGTCCATCCCCGGCTCGAATCGATCGCCTTGCCGATGCTGAGGGATACGATCGACGGAGTTGCGATTTCGGTCGTGAAGTAAATCACTCGTATCTCAGCGCAACCATCGGATCGACCCTGCTCGCCCGGAACGCCGGGATGTAGCAGGCCAGCAGCCCGACGGCGCTGAGAATACAGGCCACCCCGGCAATCGTAAGCGGGTCCCGGACCCCGACGCCGAAAAGCATGGTTGCCAGCAGACGCGTCAAACCGAGCGCGCCCAGCAACCCGATTGCGAGCCCGGCCGCCATCGTCCGGATTCCGGAGCGCAGAATCAGGCCGAGCAGGTTTCCGCGGGTGGCGCCCAAAGCCCCGCGAATGCCGAGTTCGCCGGTCCGCTGCACCACCGAGTAAGAGATCACGCCATAGATGCCCACCGCCGAGAGCAGCAGCGCAATTCCGGCGAACACGCCCAGCAGCAGCGATCGCAGCCTGTCGCCCGCCATCGATTCGGATTTGATCTGCTCCAGCGTCTTGACCTCGGCCAGCGGCTGGTCCTTGTTAACAGCGTAAACCGCGCTGCGAATGGCCTTTTCGAGGCTGGAAGGGTCGATGGCCGCCCGCACCACCAGGCTGCCGAAGTAGACCGGGCTTTGTTCCGTGGTCACATACATTCCCGGGTTGTCCCGCTTGTCGTCGAGGTAGGTGACGCGCTCGTCGGCCACGACGCCGACGATCTGCCAGGCGATCTCCGGCCCCAGTTGAGTCTTGCCGGGAATAATCTGCTGGACGAGAATGCGCTGGCCGATGGGGTCCTGATTCTTGAAAAATTTCCGGACCATGGTCTGGTTGACGACGGCGGAAGGAGGCGCGCCGGCCACATCGCGGTCGCTGAGCCCGCGGCCCTCGCGAAGCCGCATCCCGACCGCCCGGAAGTACGACGGACTCACCATCTTGAAGAAGCAGGGCGGGCGGTTCGAGCGATCCACCGCCGGTCGTCCGGCGATTTGAAACGGCATCCCGTAACCCCAGCCCCGCATCGGCGCAGCCGACGCAAACGCGACGTCGCGCACTCCGGGCAACGCCTGGAGATTGTCCGTAATCTGGTGCAGATAAATCTGCAGCTGCACGGGATCGGGGTAGCGTTTGTCGGAGAGAGGCAGTTCGGCCGTGAGCACGTTGGTGGCGTCGAAGCCGGTGTCGGCCTGCTGCATTTGAAAGAAACTCCGGATCAGCAAACCGGCTCCGGTGAGCAGCATGAAGGCCATGGCCACTTCGGCCACCGCGAGCGCCCCGCGGAGCCTGCTGCGCGACCCTCCGATGGCGCCGCGCGCGCCTTCCTTGAGCGACGCGCCGATGTTCGTTTTCGTGGCGCCCAGCGCCGGGGCCAGGCCGAACAGGATGCCGGTCGCGACGGAGATTGCCAGAGCGAACAGCAACACGCCGCCATCCATCGTCACCTCGACTTCCTGCGGCAGCGTATAGGGCGGAAGCGCGGCCTTCAGCGCAGCCATGGTCGCGTACGCGACACCCAGGCCCAGCAGGCCGCCCGCCAGCGACAGCAGCAGATTCTCGGCCAGGAACTGACGGATCAGGCGCGGCCGGCCGGCGCCCAGCGCGGAACGCACGGCGAGTTCCCGCTCCCTTGCGGCGCCGCGCGACAGGGTTAAATTCGCCAGGTTCGCGCACCCGATCAGCAGAACCATGCCCACGGCCGCCAGCAGCACATAGAGAGACCGCTTGAGCTCAACATCCACGACGGTGTCGGCGAGACGTTCCACCACCACGCCCCAGCCTTTATTCGAATCCGGGTAATCCTGCGCGATGCGCGCGCCGATCGCATCCATCCGGGCGCGCGCCGTCTCCACGGTGACTCCCCGCTTCAGTTTGGCGAAAGAGAGAAGCCAGTGGAAATTGCGGGTCATGTTCTCGGGTTTGAAGGCCAGAGGCATCCAGATCTGATCGTAAGACCGATCGAACGCGCCGCCTTCCGGCAGGATACCGACGACGGTATGGGGCTCCCCATCGAGGCGGATCGTCCGCCCGACCAGGTTCGGGTCCGCGCCGAACTGCGACACCCAGAGGGCGTGGCTGAGCACGGCCACCTGCTCTTTACCGCGCTGGTCCTCGCCGGATACGAAGGTGCGGCCGCGTTCGGCGCGGATGCCGAAAACGTCGAAATAGCGCGCCGAGACCCGCGAACCGTGCAGCTGGACGGGCTCTCCGAAGCCGGCGAGCGTGACATCCCCTCCGGCCCGCGCGGCGATGTATTCGAAGACGGTGTTCTGGCGCTCCCAGTCCAGAAAGGTCAGCGTCGAAATGCTGTTTCGCGCATAACCGGGCGGCTTCTCCACTACGCGGACAATCCGGTCCGCATCGGTGTAAGGCAGAGGCTTCAGCAAAACCGAATCCACGAAGCTGAAGATCGCCGTGTTGGCGCCGATGCCGAGCGCGAGAATCAGGAGCGCGGCGGCGGTGAAGCCCGCGTCGCGGCGCAGCGTCCGGAGCGCGTAACGCGCGTCCTGCATGGCTTGAAGAAGGTAGAGCTTCAACATGCCAATGTTACACCGGATCAGGCTTCTTCAAGAAACGTCTTCAGGCGGAAACTGCGGCTCGGATGCCGCAGTTTCCGCAGCGCTTTCACTTCGATCTGCCGGATGCGCTCGCGCGTGACATCGAAGTTCTGGCCCACTTCCTCCAGCGTGTGTTCGCTGCCGTCCTCCAGACCGAACCGCAGCCGGATGATTTTCTCCTCGCGCGGCGAAAGCGTTTTGAGCACTTCCGCGGTCTGCTCGCGCAGGTTCACCCGGACCACTTGTTCGGAAGGCGACAGCGTTCCCTGATCCACGATGAAATCGCCCAGATGCGACTCGTCCTCTTCCCCCACGGGGGTTTCGAGCGAGATCGGCTCCTGGGCGACGCGCATGACCCGCCGGATCTTCTGGACCGGCAGTTCCATCTTCTCGGCAAGCTCCTCGCTGGTGGGTTCCCGGCCGAGTTCCTGCACCAGCACGCGCGAGAAGCGGATCAGCTTGTTGATGGTTTCGATCATGTGCACCGGAACGCGGATCGTGCGCGCCTGATCCGCGATGGCGCGCGTGATCGCCTGCCTGACCCACCACGTGGCGTACGTGGAAAACTTGTAACCGCGGCGGTACTCGAACTTCTCCACCGCTTTCATCAACCCGATATTGCCTTCCTGAATGAGATCGAGGAACTGCAGGCCGCGATTGTTGTAGCGTTTCGCAATGCTCACCACCAGGCGCAGATTGGCTTCGATCAACTCCTGGCGCGCGGCTTCGGTTTCGCGGTCCGAGCGGTTCACCAGTTCCAGCAGGCGGCGCAGTTCCGTCGGGGGAGAAGCGTGCTTGTCCTCCAGTTCCTGCATGGCCGCCGCGAGTTGACGCTGTTCGCGGCGCAATTCCCGCAGGATCTCGGGAGGCGCGCATGAAGCCGCCTCGATCGCCCTCTGATTGCGCGCGACTCGCTGCTCCACGGGTCTGGCTTCATCCACCGCCGCGCGCAGCCGGAAAATCAGATCTTTGACCGCGCGATGCTGCAAGGGGATGGCGCGGGCGGTGCGCGAAATCCGCACCGCGAGCCGGGCCATGTCGGAGCGCAGCCGGCGATGCTGTTTCGGCTTCGACTGCCGGGGCACGGCCACCATGCGCTGCTTCAACTGCAGGAACTTCTTCCGCAGTCTCGACAGCTCTTCGCACGCCGCGATCGTCTCTCCGGCGCCCGTTTCATACGTATCGTCGGAGGGAATCGGATCGTTGAAGAGAAGAACGTCGCGCGCCGATAGCGTCCGGTTGCGCAGTTTTTCTCCCAGCTCGATCGTCGCCTGGATGGCCGGAGGGCAACGCGAGAGCGCGCGGCGGGTCCGGGTCTGGCCGCGTTCGATGCGGCGCGCGATCGCGATCTCCCCGTCACGGCTCAGCAGCGGCACCGCGCCCATTTCGCGCAGGTAAACCCTGACCGGATCGTGGGTCTTGTCGAAATTCCCGATCTCGGGGAACTCGCCCAATTCCCCGGTTATGTCTTCAGGACTCGGCGCTTCCGGCGGGAATTCTTCGGCTATCAGCTCGGGGATGAGGTCGGAGACGTCTTCGAACAGCGCAATACCGCCCTCTTTGCTGGCGAGCGCAAAAGGATCGACCGCTTCGAACTTGTCTTCCGCCACTGGAGTTGCTCCCGTACCGGCGCTGAATCGACTCATTGTACCGGAATATACGCACTCATATACGCGTAATAACCCGAGATTCAGTGACACGAGAAGTTCGTTTGTTACGAAATACGGTCAGGGAACGCGCGAAAGTTGCTGTGTGAGTTCAATGGCTTCGGCAAAGCGGCCTTCGCGTTCGGCCGATTTAATGCGCGTTTTCAACTCGCGGAGGGTGATTTCACGGTCTGCCCGCAGCAACGCGTCGATGCAGGCCAGTCCGTCCTCCAGAGTCGCCCCGCCCGCATGGGAATCGAGCACGATCGCCGCCAGGCTTTCCTGCAGCGACGGGTGGAGGCGCTCATGGAGCGCATTGAAGCTCACGGCTTCGCCGGCATCGTGCATGGCGATCAATAGTTCAAAAATCGGGGACGTGGGCAACTGGCGCAGCGCGGGAAGATCGCGCAGGCGACCGGCCAGCTGCGCGCGCGCGTCGCTGTCGTTCACCAGCAGCGGCAGCAGAATCCGGTCCGTGGCGCGGGACGGATCGGCTTTGGGCACAGGCGACCGTTCCACGCGATCCGCCGCCAGTTTCCGGAAATGCTCCAGCACCAAACCCTGTTCAATCCCCAGATAGGAGGCCAGATCGTTCGCGTAAGTAACCCGCGCCAGCTTGTCGCTGAGTTCCTGAATGGACGGCACGAGCGCCTGAAAGGCGTCGATGCGGCCCTGCGGCTCGCGCATATTGAAACGCGCCCGCGCCCGGTCGGCGAGCCAGTAAAAATACGTCTTTGCGCTGGCGACCCGCTGGATATAGGCCTCGGCGCCGTGTTGTTTGCAGTATTCGTCGGGATCGAGGCCGCCTTCGAGTTCCACCACGCGCACTTTCATGCTCTCGTCGAGGAGTAGTTTGATGGAACGCTCGCTCGCCTTCGCGCCCGCCGCATCGGGATCGAAATTCAAGTGAAGATTCAGCGAATGCCGCTTCATCGCCCGGATCTGTTCCACCGTGAGGGCCGTGCCGCAGGAGGCGACCACCTCCGCCACGCCCGCCTGGGAAGCGCCAATCGCGTCCATGTAGCCTTCCACCAGAACGATGCGGTCGAGCTTCATGGCGGATTCCTTCGCCCGGTGCAGGTTGTAAAGCACGTTCGACTTCCGGTAGATCTTCGTTTCGGGCGAGTTGAGGTACTTCGCCTTGTCTTCGGGGTCGAGCGCGCGGCCGCCGAATGCGATGGCCTTCCCGGACTCGTTCTGGATGGGGAAGATCAGACGGTTGCGGAAACGGTCGTAGAAAGATCCGTCGTCGCGCTTTCCCACAAGGCCCGAGACTTCCAGTTGATCCGGTTTGAAGCGTTTCTCCAGAATGCGGAGCAGGGCGCGTCCGGAACTGTCGGCGAGGCCGAGCCCGAACTGCTGCACGGCCGCCTCGGCAACGCCGCGTTTGGCGAGATACGCGCGCGCGGCGGCGCCATTGGGACCCGCCAGATTCGCGCGGAAATGCTCCGCCGCAATCTCGTGCATTTCGTAGAGCGCCGCCCGCAGGCGGGTTTCTTCATCGCTCGCCATCGACTGTTTGGGCATGGCGATCCCATGCTGATCGGCGAGCTTTTTGAGCGCTTCGAAGAACGTGAGCCCTTCGATCAGTTCCACGAATTTGAAAACGTCGCCTTTGGCGTCGCAGCCGAAGCAGCGGAAATACTGGTGCTGCGGCGACACCGAAAACGAGGGCGTCTTTTCGTTGTGGAACGGGCAGAGCCCGGAGTAGCGGTTGCCCACGCGGCGCAGGCGCACGTACTCTCCCACCACGCGCACAATATCGGCCTGCTCTCTGAGCCGCTCCTTGAATTCCATTCGAAAAGGGTCCGGGTTCATTATCTCGCGCTGCGGATGCGATACTGGTGCCTTCCATGCCCGCACCGATGGACGATCAGGATATCTATTCACTCATCGGCGAGGATGGCTTCCGCCGTCTGATTGCCGCGTTCTACCGTCAGGTTCCGCAGGACGACGTGCTGGGGCCGATGTACCCCGCCGGCGATCTGGCGGGCGCGGAAGACCGTCTGCGGGAGTTTCTGGTCTTCCGTTTCGGCGGGCCGCCGCGTTATCTGGAACAACGCGGCCATCCGCGTCTGCGCATGCGCCACATCCCGTTCGCCATTGACCGGGCGGCGCGGGACAGATGGATGCAGCTGATGAGCAACGCGCTCGCCGAAGCCGCGCTTCCGCCCGAAGCCGAGGCCGTGCTGCGGGAGTTTTTCGAAGGCACTGCCACGTTCATGATGAACCGGGCGGAATGAACGCCTCACGGCTTTAAATTCAGATACTGCGGGACGCCTTCTTCCGCCACTCCGAGCGCCGTCGCCAGGGCGATCTTGGCGCCATTGTGCGCGTTTAAGCTCCCGATATAGTTCTCGTTTGCCGCCGCCAGCAATTGCTGCGCCTGCACCACCTCAATGTTGTCCGTAACGCCTGCTCCGAAGCGGTCGCGCGCCTCGCTCAGCGTTTCCGTCGCCAGATCCACGTTCGTCTTCGCCACCGCCACCTGATCGGCCGCGGACTGCAGGTCGAGCAGTGCGTTTCGCACTTCGTAATCGATGCGGCCCCGCAGATCTTCGAGCGCGTTTTTCTTCGTCCGGAGAACGGCCTCGGCCTGATCGATATCGGTCCGCGACCGCCCTCCGGCGTAAACCGGAAACCGCACGCCCGCAAGCAGGCTGTAGGTCCCGCGCGAGTTGAGGAGAGTCGACCCGATATCGCCGTAGTCGGCCTGCACCACAACCGTCGGCCAGTAGCGCTCGGCCTGGGCCGCGTCCCTTGCGTATTCGGCCGCCCGCACATTGGCCTGCGCGGCGCGAAAGTCGGCGCGGCGGTCCAGCGCCTGTTTCAGCAAGTCGTCGAGGCCCGTTTCGAGAGGCGAAAACGGCAGGGGATCGGTCACCGTGAATTGCTGGCCCGCCGGCAGGCCGATGGCGCGCGCCAGGGTCAACTTGCCCTTCTCCACCTGGTTCTTCTGGGCGAGAAGCCGCTGCTGCTCGGTCTTCCGCTGCACGTCGGCGCGGAGCACGTCGATTCCCGCAATCGTGCCCGCGCGCTTCTGATCGGCGGCCCGGTCGTAGAGCGCCTGCGCCGTATTGAGTTCCGCCTGAATCGCATCCACGCGCGCCGAGTCGCTGATGACCGCCAGATACGCGTTGCTCACCGCCTGCACCACCAGATTGCGGGCCTCTTCGGCGGTCAATTCCGCCGCCTTCTGGCTCTCCGACGCCGACTTCAGGTTCTTCATGGACGGGCGGTCGAACACCGTCTGCTCCAGGTAGGCGCGCACATTCTGGTATCCGAACGGACCGACAACCGCCGGGAATCCGGGAACGTTCAGGCCGAAAGCCACCAGATCGAGTTGCTGCGAAGTCTGGGTCGCGCCCACCGAGAGGTTCGGCAGGAGCGTGCTGAGGGTGCGGCGGCGCTCCGCCCTGACCGTATCGACGATGTCCCGGTTCACCAGAATTCCGAGGTTGTACCGCAGTCCGCGCTGGATGGCGTCGCGCAGCGATAGCGCCAGCGGCGTCGCGCTCGCCTGCCCGGCCGCCACGCTGCCGCCGAACGAAATCGCCGATGGCTCCAGCAGAACCGGGGCCGGGCCGTTCGAAATCGCCTGCGGCGGAGGCGGAACCTGCGCCAGGGCGGAGCCGGACGCCATGAGGAATACTGCAAATGTTTTCAGATTCAACGGATTCGTGTCCTTAACTGCATTCTCCCAATTGTCAGTTCACGGGATGCCCGGAGGCGGCGCCGGTTGCAGGAAAAGATGGACGTGCTCTGGCGTACCCTGCTGGCGTACCCTGAAAGAAAGAAGGAGCCGAAACCATGGAAGTCCACTTTCTCCCCGAACTCGAAGCGAAGCTGACGCACTCCGCGGCACAGCAGGGCTGCAAGCCCGACGAACTGGTGCAGGATGTGGTTTCCCGTTACTTCGAGGAACTCATCTTCACGCGGCAAACGCTCGACCGGCGGTACGACGACCTGGAAAGCGGCAGGGTTAAACCTATCCCCGGCGATGAGGTATTTGCGCGGCTCCGGGCCAGGAGCGCGGCCCGCCGCGCTGAGCACCGATGACAGGGTATGACTTTCATCCGGAAGCTGAAATTGACCTCGACGCCATTTGGGAATTCATAGCCGAAGATAACCAGGGCCACCGCCGCCCGGATCTGACCTCGCGCCCGCTGCGCTTCACGAACGCGGGGAATTACCTGATCGCTTACGCGCCGGATAAAGATCCGCTGTGGATTGTCGCGATCGTGCATGGCCGCCGCAGTCCCCGCACGATGGCCGCAATTCTGAGGGGCCGCGAATAAGCCTCGCGCCGCCATGCAATCCGGAACAGTGCCTACGGGAGCTTGCAGGTAAAGCTGGCGGCGTCGTCCACGCTGCCGGCGCCATTATATTTCGCCAGCTGCGGGTAAGGGCAGAGCGGCCGCGTGCGGTCAACCTTGCCTTCGGAACTGTGCGACGCAATCACCCGGTCCGGCGCCTTGCCGTTTTCCACCCACTGCTCCATGGCGCCAACCATGTCGAACGTATTCGGGCCTTCGCCGCCGCCGCAGTGGTTCATCCCCGGCGCCATGAACAGCCGCACGGATTCCGCCGTTTTCGCCGCGCCCATGGCCTTCACCAGCCCCTGGTAATAAGAAATCGCGCCGCCCGGAGGAATGTTCGTATCGGTCCACCCCTGGTACATCAGCAGCTTGCCGCCATGCCCGGTAAAGGCCGTCAGATCCGTGTCCGTCGCGTTGACGGTGCCGTCGTCGATCTTGTCGGCGAGCGCCACATCCGTATCCAGGTTGAACGTCCGCCAGTCCCACTGCGGATCTTTGAAAACCACGTATTTGAAGTGATCGACCGCGGGTCCGAACGGATTCGGCCCTGCCGCGATCGCGCGCCAGCCGAGTTCGCTGCCGGGCTCGTAGCGCGCGGAAACCGGCGCCCCGGTGCGCGGATTCGCCGCCGGAGTATAAATCTTCCTCGCCGTCTCAACCTGCGCGGAGGTCAGGCAGGCCGGCCCGTCGCCGTCTTTACACTCCAGCACTTTCGGATCGAAATGGCAGCGCTCCGGGTCCCCGATCAGGCCGTCCTTGAGCCCATCCATGGCGTCGCACGCCTCAATCGCCGCTTTATGAATCAGCGGATACTTCTCGGCCGGGATGTTGCTCGCCGGGTCTTTCAAAGCCGCCTGACCCGCCCACAAAGCCGCGTCGGCCCGATGCGTCCAGTTGAGCACGGGCGCGCCCGCCACGATGCCGTCGTAATCCGCGGGGAACTTCTGCGCCTCCTTCAGGCCCTGTTTGCCGCCGGACGAGCAACTCACCCAGTAAGACAGCCTGGGCGCTTCCCCGTAAAACGCCGCGATCGCAGCCTTCGCCTTCACGGTCATTTCGTGCTCCGAGCGCCACCCGAAATCGATCAGCTTTTCCGGATGCCCCAGCGCAAAACTGCCGCTGCCGCCGGTATGGCCCGTGTCGGTGGAACTGGCGGCGTAGCCGTTGCGGAGCGACTTCGCCATATCCGAATAAGCGATCGAACCCGCCCACGCGCCGTTTCCCGCCGCCTGATACTTGCGGTTCCAGCCGGAGACCGGCAGCCAGACCTCAATTTTGATATCCGAATCGGCGGTCGGCCTGACGGTCGCCGCGACCCGGCAGAAGGCAGGCAAATCCTTGTACGCCGCGGCCGCATCGCCTCTGCCCGGTGGCCCGGGTGGGGTGAACTCGCCCGCGCCCACGACTTGAGCCGCGGTAATCGTCGTATCGGGCAGCTTCAGCGCTGCCAGGCTCTCGCAGGATGCCGCAAGAGCAGGCAGAGCGCCCGCGCAGCAGGCGAGCGCCAGCAAGTCCAGACGAAACAATACCCTCATTTCCCGGCTCTATTTCTCGGTCTTGTCGTCCGGGGCGCCGTTGCCGGACGATCCGAGAAACAGCCTCTTCCCGTCGGCGAAGGTGATGTCGCGGCCATTCGCGCGGTTCGACCCGTCTTTCGCCTGGTAGCCTTCGATGACGATCTCCGTCCCGGCCGGCAGCGAATTCTTGTTGAAGCCGCGCCGCAACAGAGCGTTCGGGCTGCCGCCCTCCACCATCCAGCTGACCGTCTTCCCGTCCGCGCCCTTCACGTCCATGTGAATCCAGGAGTGCGGATTGATCCACTCCATTTCAGTCACCGTTCCCCGCAATTTGATCGGCTTGCCCGGATCGAACTCCGCCGCAAAGGAATGATGCGCCCAGGCTGGGGCCGTGGCGAGCAAAAAGCCCGCACTGGCGATTAGAACGGCTAACTTTCGTGTCATTTGCAATACTCCGTTGTCCCTATTGCTTCTGCGCGGCCAGGGCGGCCTTCTTTTCCTCGGCGCGCGCGCCGCTCAGATTGTTCGGCATGCCGTAATTCCCTTCATGGCACGCGTATTCGAAAATCGGGCCGTCGATCTTCGTCATCGGGACCTCGGCCGACCATGGGGCCGCCCACGTCGCCGGATCGTCCACCGTGAACTGGTACTTAATAGTGTCGGGACCGGTCCGGGTGAAGCGTTCCACCACGTGCAGATTCTCCGACGAGCCGCGGAAAGCCGTGCGGTCCGTGAAATTCGTCGTATCGACCACCAGCGTGTCGCCTTCCCAATGCCCGCGCGAGTCGCCCATCAATTCGCGGATCTTCGGCGACACATGCGGACTCCCGTCCGTCGGGATCATGCGCACATCGTGGATCATTTCCTGCATGATCGCCACGTATCCATGGCCCTGCACGATCTGCAGATTGCTGTTGTAGCCCACCGGAAGCATGGGCGGCCCTTCGTTGCCCCAGATGATGCAGCGTTCCGCGAGTCCCCGGTTCTCCGGCCCGTCGAATTCGTGGCCTTTATTCAGCGCGGCCCGTTCCGCCTGGCGTTTGCGGGCTTCGGGCAGCATCGCGGGAATCCGGCCTTCGGGACCCACGATCAGTGAAGTGCGGATGCTTTCCGCCACTTTCGACTGGTTTCGCTCCAGCCCGAACTGCGACATATCGTAGTGAACGTCCGCATAAGTTCCCGGTCCCGTAGCCTCTTTGCGGGCGAGCGAAGCTTTCTCGTAAGCCTCCGCTTCGTCGCGCGTGAAGAATTCCTTGCTTCCGAGATCCTTCGGCCTTTCGAGCGGCGTCACGGTCGAGTTCGTGAATACGCCCTGCAGATCCGGTACGCCGTCGGGCGTGCGGGGCGCAGTCCATGCGCCTGCCGGCGCCTTCGCCGCCTCCTTCGCAAACAGGACGGAAGACCCGGTCTGGGCCGCGGCGGGCAGCGCCAGGAAAACGAATAGGGCGGCGGCCCCGAGAGCAGCCACGAACGTTGCGCGAAATCGATTGCTCATAGGAAACTCCTTTTTCACTCACTACCCCGGGGATGTTTGCGAAGAGGTCCGTACATCAACTCTTCCGATAACTCCACGCACTTGAACTCCAGCAACTGGGCGTTTTTTTCCACATGCCGGTACAGCGGCAGACTGATCTTCCAGGGCCTCGAAAACACCTTCGGGTCCTCAATGGTGGCCTCGTACATCATGACGTCCGGGCTGCGCGGCGTGTAACGCTCCACCACGTGCAGGGCGTCGCTGTGAAAATCGCCCGCGCGGTCGAACCACGTTTTGTTGTTCTGGCCGGTCACGTCCACCACCAGCGTGTCGCCGTCCCAATGCCCGCGCGACCAGCCCATCCAGCTGTCAACGGGCGCCGGACCCGGATTCCCCATATCGATGACCCGCACGGCGCTCGCATATTCGTACGAGAACATGATGTTCTTCTGCGATTGGACGATCTGGAACGGATAGGGCATGTACGCGGCGCGCGGGACGCCCGGCAGGAAGCACTTGATTTCCGGATCGTCGACGAACCGCTTCTCGAAATTCTTCTGCTTCTGCCCGGCCGCCGCGGGGAGATAGGGGATCTCGTCCCCCTCCACTCCGCCGCGGCCCGGAGGCACCGCGAAATCGGCCGCGAGCGAAGCCGCGGGACCCGCCGCCATGCCGTGCGGTTGCAAGTCCCAGTTCGCCGTGCTGAGCGTTTGCCAGATGCCGTTCAGGTCGGGCTTGCCGTCCGCCGCGCGGGGCGCTTTGTATGCCGGACTCTGCGCCATCGCGGGCGCGGCAACCGAAAGCGCGGCAAGCATGGCCGTCATGGCGATCCCCGGGGATCTCAACCGATTTTGCATTCCGACAGATTTCTCCCAGACGGTGGACGCACTTCTACCCGCGACGCCGATCTTACATTTTCACGATTCCAAAGTCAATCGAGCGCGCCGCCGTCAGGGCGGTCTTCCGGAACCGTGAACCGGTATATAATCCCATCGGAGCAATTAAATACAAGTGGACAAGCTCTTTCGTTCGAGCGCCATTGCCGTCGCGGGCCTGCTCTCCATGTGCGCGCCCGCCTCCTCCCAGTGGCTGAATTACCCGTCGCACGGCATTCCGCGAACGGCCGATGGCAAACCGGATCTCACCGCGCCCGCCCCGCGCACCGCCGACGGCAAGCCCGACCTTTCCGGAATCTGGAAGCAGCCCGACGGCGTGAAGTATACGGTGAACCTCGCTTCCGACCTCAAGCCGGGCGAAGTTTCGATGCTGCCCTGGGCCGCCGAGTTGTATAACAAGCGGCAAAGCACGCTCAGCAAGGACGATCCCGTGGGCTACTGCAAGCTGCCCGGCGTGCCCCAGATGACCGCGGTCCCTTATCCATACAAAATCGTGCAAAACCCGGGGCTGATCCTCATGCTCTTCGAAGCCTTCGCCACCTTCCGGCAGATCTTCACCGACGGCCGCAGTCTTCCGGTTGACCCCAACCCCTCCTGGATGGGCTACTCCGTGGGCCATTGGGACGGCGACACGCTGGTGGTGGAGACCGCCGGCTTCAACGACAAAACCTGGCTCGATACCGGCGGCCACCCGCATACCGAAGCCCTGCATGTGACCGAGCGATACCATCGCCGCGACTTCGGGCACATGGACCTGCAGATCGCCGTTAACGATCCCGGCGCATACACGAAGCCGTGGACCGCGTCCTATCCCATTACCCTGATGCCCGACACGGAGCTTCTGGAATATGTCTGCGAAGAGAATAACAAGGATATTCAGCATCTGGTCGGCAAGTAAGCATTCGGGGCTGGTTCTGCTCCTTGCAACTGCCTGCCAGGCCGCGAGCGTCATGGCCCCCAGGTTCGAAGTGGACCTCACATGGCCGAAGCCTCTGCCGAACCGCTGGATACTCGGTCAGACGATCGGCGTCTCGTCCGATCCGCAGGACAATATCTGGATCGTCCACCGGCCCGGGTCGCTCGAAGCCGGCGAAACGCACGCCGCGGCGAGCCCGCCCATCGCGCAATGCTGCATTGCGGCGCCCCCGGTTCTGGAATTCGACCAGGCCGGTAATCTGATCGGCCATTGGGGCGGTCCCGGCAACGGCTATGACTGGCCGGTCTCCAATCACGGCATCACGGTCGATTACAAAGGCTTCGTGTGGATTGGCGGCAATGGCCGGGGCGCGCAAAGCGGCAGAGGCGCGCAGAACGGGCAGGATGAAGAGGGCGGCACAGCCGTCGAGAGCTTCCACGACAACATGATCCTCAAATTCACGCGTGACGGAAAATTCGTCATGCAGATCGGGAAGCCCGGCCGCAGCAAAGGCAGCAACGACGTGGAGAACCTGCGCCTTCCGGCCAAGACCTTCGTCGATCCGAAGACGAACGAGCTGTACGTTGCCGACGGTTATGGCAACCATCGCGTGATCGTGTTCGATGCCGATACCGGGAAGTACAAGCGGCACTGGGGCGCTTACGGAAACAAGCCCGACGACATCGACCACGGCCCCTATAAGCCGGACGCCGCGCCCGCGCAGCAGTTCCGCAACCCGGTGCACTGCGCCATGCTGTCGCACGACAATCTGTTATACGTCTGCGATCGCGTGAACGACCGCATCCAGGTCTTCCGGCCGGATGGCGCTTTCGTGAAAGAGGCGTTCATCGAGAAGCAGACGCTCGGTTCGGGATCGGTATGGGATATCGCGTTCTCGCAGGATCCCGGGCAGAAGTACCTCTATGTCGCGGACGGCGAAAACGACAAGGTGCATATCGTGGACCGGGCGACGCTTGAAGTTCTGACAAGCTTCGGCGAAGGCGGCCGGCAGCCGGGTGAATTCTACGGCGTGCACAGCATTGCGACGGATTCGAAGGGCAACATCTACACCACCGAGACGTATCGCGGGCAGCGCGTGCAAAGGTTCGTGTATAAAGGCATCGCCCCGGTGACGCGGAAAGATCAGGGCGTGGTCTGGCCCGGGAAAATACCGTGAGAATCGTATTGCTGCTGATGGCGGCGGCTCTGGCGCAGGCGCAGGGAACCCGCGAAGTCACGGTTACGGAGATTCCCGGCGTTGTCGCGGCCGGAGCCCGATGGACGCTGGTCTGGCAGGGGACCGATAACGCCGATGGCATCGTGGGCACGCCCGACGGCGGCCTGTTGTTCGCGCAGGAACAGCCCAGCCGGGTGAGCAAGCTGGATCGGGACGGCAAGGTCTCGGTGTTTCTGCAGGACACGCATGGAACGGGCGCTCTGGCGATCGACGCCAAAGGCCGCATCCTCGGGGTGTACTGCCTGCAGGACTGACTGCCGCTCCTGTAGCGTGTCATGGGCCATAATCCGGCTGAAGGTCACGCCGGAAACCGCAGCCCCCGCGTCGGCCATCGTGTCGCGAAACTGAGTCCACTGACCTTGCGTCAACGGAGGCTGCCGGAGAGCGCTCTTCATGAACGCCCCGAAATCCGGCGTCGCGCCGATTTCGTCCAGATGCGCCTCGAAAATCGCGAGGCTGAACGCCGCCAGGCGGACATCCGAAGACGTCGCAACGCCGTTTCGATGGTGCTGAATCATGCTGACGAAGCTGCTCTTAACCGCTTCAACCACAGCCGGACCAGGCTTCGAGACCCACGCCGGCCGTTGTGTTTGCGCGAATAGTCTGGGCGCGAGCGCGGCTATGAGGCCGCCCCCCCCGCTCTCAAAATGGTTCTGCGATCAAATTTAGCCATAATGTACCTCATTTATCTGAGTATCCCGGATATTGTCGGGGCCATCGATATTTAATTCCATCGGTACGGAAAAGTCAAGCGCGATTTTGGGTAATTGTCAAGGCATGGCCAACGAGAAATCGGGAAGATCGACCGGGCGCGCGGCAGCGGGGTTTGAAGCGGCCCACGGGTTCAAGGGCCGCGCGAAGTAGCAAAAAACCCGCACGCTACGCCGCGTTTCTGACGTCAATCGCAAGTTCCTTGCCTGGCGCGCGGAATGCCGCATCCAACTGACGGCCGCGAGCGCCGGGGCTGAACGCACCGGTATTTCCGGCCGCGATACCGGCCGCGATGCGGTCGGAGATCAGGCACGCGAGAAGATCCGACGCCACGACCGCTGCTTCCGCTTCGGTCTCCGCCTGCGTGACGCCATATCCGAAATCCGGGAACGTGATCACGAAGCCACCCTCTTCGGCGGCCTCGAAAAGCGCTGGATAACTTACCATCTCTCTTTCTCTCCTGAAAAGGGTACCGCGGCGCCTACTCCGCCTTCCTCTCGTTATTGCTCCGGTCGTCGTCCGGTAAAACGTGGTCCGGATCCACCGCCGCCGATGCGACCGGCTTCCCGCCTTCCACGTTCCACACAAACGATCCCTTCGAAAGCCACGTCTCCACGGGCACCTTCACCCGCACGCTCGTCCCGTCGGTAAACCTCGCCTCCACGGTGGCCGGCAGCACCAGTTGCCCCCGATTCGCGATCGTCACCTGCGACCCCGCCACCTTCTCCACCGCCATGTCGAACGTCCAGTTGTTCATGTACCAGCCGCGCCAGAACCAGCTCAGGTCTTCGCCGCCCTCGCTCTCCATCTCGCGGAAAAAATCCGAGGGCGACGGATGCTTCCACGCCCAGTCCCGTATGTACTTGCGGAACGCCCAGTCGAACCGTTCCGGCCCCAGAATCTGCTCCCGCAGCAGCACCATCCCATAGGCTCCCTTGAAGTAGCTGACCGGATGCCCGAGTTCGCCGGGAAAGCCATCCGCGCGCATCAGAACGATGGGCGCCGCCGGGTTGTCGAGCACCTTCAGAATCGTATCCGGCGGTTCGCCGCCCGCCGAGTACTCCGAGTCGCGCTTCGGGCCGAACTTGCCGCCTTCGAACGCCGCCGATTCGCCAATGTCGATGAACGTATTGAAGCCTTCATCCATGAAAGCGCTGCGCCGCTCGTTCGAACCCACGATCATCGGGAACCAGCTGTGCCCGATCTCGTGCGCCGTCAGCCAGAAAAGGAATGTGCCTTTGTCGCCGATCCCGTCGAACACCATCCCCGGGTATTCCATGCCGCTCGTAAAACCCGCCACGCTGATCGCCGTGGGCCACGGATAAGGAAACCACTCGCGGGAGAAGCGCTCCACCGTGTCCTTCACATATTCCGTGGACCGGTCCCACGCCTCCGCGCCCACGCTCTCCGGCGGATAAACCGACATGGCGAGCGACGTCTTCCCGTCCGGCAGATTCATCCGCGCCGCGTCCCAGACAAACGCCGGGGATGCGCTCCAGGCCACATCCCTCGTGCGGTCCATGTGGAAGTGCCACGTCAGCGTGCCGTCCTGCTTCGGACGGCTCGCGGGATCGGTCACCTCCGCCGCCGTGCGTATGTATACCGTCTTGTCGCTGTTGCGCGCCTGCGCCAGACGGGCGATTTCCGTCTTTGTCAGCACCTGCTCCGGATTCATCAGCTCACCCGTCCCGGCGATGAGCATCGCCGCGGGCGCCGTGATGGAGTAATCGAAGTTCCCGTATTCCAGGTAGAACTCCGCTCCGATATAGGGCAGCGTGTCCCATCCGCGCAGGTCGTCGTACACCGCCATGCGCGGGTACCACTGCGCCATGTCGTAGATCTCGCCTTTTTTGGACATGCCCCACGAAGTCCGCCCGCCCCATGCGCCGGGAATGGCGTAGCGATACGCGATGTGGATCTTCAGTTGCCCGCCGCGCGCTTTCAGGGGCTCCGCCAGCCGGATCTGCATGCGCGTGTCGTTGACAATGTACGCGGCCTTCGCGGTCTTCCCGCCGGCCTCGATCTCCACCGAGTCGAAGACGAAGCCGTCGGTTGAGGGGGTGGAGGGGGTGGAGG
>VFSW01002853.1_pt1 | contig 26040 bp, 22 predicted proteins | sample 5358111 | NCBI WGS metagenome assembly VFSW01 (sample SAMN11554181, study PRJNA540505) | mine drainage metagenome | isolation source: sediment from site ElyBrook_90M | place: USA: Ely Copper Mine, Vershire, VT | collected 2017 | reverse complement strand
GCTGGGGTGGAAATCCGGCCATACTTCGTTGTCGGCTTCGACTTTGGAACCACCAAAGCCTTCGGCCTCCGCCTCGTCTGGCCCGATTTTCGCTCGCAGCGCCACCCGCCTGGGTAGTGGGAACAGGCCCTAACTGAAAAGCGCCGCCATCTGATCGTTGAACTGATCTACAAAAGCGTGTTCGCCCGCGCCCGCGTTCTCGCGGAATGCTTTCGCACGGTCGACCAGCACTTCCGGCGAATCCGTTCCCAGAGCCGCAAGCGTTTCGGAGATGAATCCATCGAGCGGCATTGCAAGCTCCTGCTCCTGGCTATTCATCAGCTCCGTGCGCACCCATGGCGGTGCAATCTCCTGCACGCTCACGGATGTGCCCTTGAGTTTGTGCCGCAACGACAGTGAGTAGCTGTGCATGGCAGCCTTCGTCGCGCTATAAACGGCCGTGAAACTCAAAGGAACGAACCCGAGAATCGAACTGTTGTTGAGGATGACAGCGCGCTCCTGCTTTTTCAAGTGCTCGATCAAGGCCCCGGTCAGTCGAATGGGCCCAAGGAAATTTGTATTGACGATGCTGGCAGCCTGAGCGCCATCGATGCCGGCGCTCACGTCGTCTGGCAGCATGATGCCGGCATTGTTGAAGAGCACGTTGAGCCGAGGGTACTTGTCGATGATGTACCGACTGGCCGTCTCGATGCTCTTCGGATTCTGAATATCGAGTTCGACCGCATCGATCCCAGGATTTGCATCCACCACCGCTTGCAAATGGGATTTACGCCTTCCGGCGATGACAATCTTGTTGTTAAGCTTGTAAAGCGCCTCAGCAAACGCGCGGCCAATTCCAGATCCGCCGCCTGTTACGAGAATGGTGTTTCCAGTGAGATTCATGATTCCCTTTCAGAAGCGCTGCCTGATGGCAGCATCTTGATGAACTTTGGAGTCTTCGAGAGAATCTTGTGATTCAAAATATTTTGAACTATTACTCTCCACCCCGAACTGCGAGAAATAAAACCAGAGCGGAATCAGCGAGGTGAAGCGGGTCAGCGGACAACTGTCTCGTTTCGCTACAGTCGCTTGATAAATGCCTGTGCTTCTTTGAGTTGCGGAAAGAGCGCCTCTTCCTGCTTGAACTCCCGCGAATGCACGCAGCGCCGCAGCCCCTGCATCTTGACCGGGTGCTTCAGGTGCAGCATCTCGTGGTAGAGCAGGTATTCGATGGCGTACCTGGGGCTGGACGGCCGGTCGAAGACGCGGCTGACGACGATGGTATTGTGGGCTGCGTCGTAGTGGCCCAGCGAGCGCTTGGAGTTGCCCTCGCTCCAGGTCAGCTCGGGCCGTCCCAGCAGTCCGCCGAAGAACCTCGCATTGAGCGCCTCAAAGACCTCTTCCAGATGATAATAGCGGCCTTCCGGGCCGAAGAAGCGCTTGTTGCCGCGCGCGCCGCGCACCAGCTCGATCTGGCGGGTGACGGCGGCGCTGGACGAAAAGCGCTTGTAGCGCAGGGTGTGCGCGGCTTCGATCGGCTTTTTGTAGAGTTTGGCCAGCAGGATATGGGCGATGGCCCGCACCACCGACTCCGGCGCACCCTCTAGCAGATCGGAGAGGCTGACCAGAATCTTCCCCTCGCGCAGGCGGATAGTGGTGTTCAGCGAGGTGAACCGACGAAAGCGGACGGCGATAGGCGGCATCGGCGCGCGGGGGCGCAGCGCGCGGTACTCCTCCTCAAAAATGGGAATAAATTCGGCAGCCACTCCTTACAGTTTACAGGGGTCGGCAGTCGCTGCTCACTTCTTGTCCAGCACTAGCAGCCGCTGCCGGGCCTGCCACTCCTGGTTGGGAAATTTGCCCGCCGACGCATCCAGGAAGCGATGGTACCAGGCGGCGGCGTTGGCCTTGTCGTGCAGCGTGTCATAGGCCGTGGCGCGCAGGAAGCAGGTGGAGGGAACTTCGGGCAGATACTTGGCCCGCATGGCGAGGGCGCGGAGGGTGACGGCAGGCTGCGCGGTCTTGGAGGCGGCAAAAGCCAGTCCGCTCCAAGCTGCAGCGTTGGCCGGGTCCAGTTGCGTGGCCTGATCGAAGGCCGCAAAGGCCGCGGAGAACTTCAACTGAAGGATGAGGTTTTGCCCGTGAGCCACTAGCAGGTCAGAACTTCCTGGGTTGGCTGCCAGCAGGGCAAGGTACAGCTTGTCGGAAGCCGCCGCCTCGCCCGCCTGGGCCAATACGTCGGCCAGCATGCGGGTAATGGCGGCGTCCGAGGGGTGGGCGTCGTGCAGTTGCTGCAGCAGCGGCAGGGCTTCGGCCTTGTTCTGGGCGGCCAGCACGGTGGCCAGTTGCGCGGTCAGTGCCGGGTCGCCGGGCGATTGCGCAAGCGCGGTGCGCAGCAGGGGCTCTGCCTCGGCGTACTCATTGTGCTTGATCAGGATGTGCGCCAGTCCGGCGTTGGCCGGCGCAGAGTTGGGGCTGGTGGCTAGAACGCGTCGGTAGGCGGTTTCGGCAGCGTCGGGTTGACCGGCCTGCTCGGCCAGGCTGGCGGCCCGGAGCGTGTCGTCCGGGGTCTCGGGCGAAAGCTTCAGCGCCTCAAGCAAATCGGTGGAGGCCTTGGCTGGATCGGCGCTGCTGTCAATCCGCGCCAGCGCACGCCAGGCCTGCGCCTTGGCTAGGGGTCCGGCATCGCCGGCGTCGAGCCGAGTGGCGGCGGCCAGCTCCGGCCGCGCGTCTGCGAGTTTGTCTTGCCGGGCCAGCAGCAATCCCAGCTCCGCGTGCGCCTCGAACGATTGCGGATTGGCCGCGACGGCTCGCCGATAGAGTCCGGCCGCGTCGTCCAGACGGTTCTCGGCGTCGGCCACGTAGCCGGCGTCAAACAGCGCCCGCGCATCGGCGGGGTGAGCAGCCAGCCAGGGGTCAAGCTGCGTTTCGGCCGTCTTCCAGTCGGACTTGGCGATGGCCGCATCGGCCTCCGTCACTTGCTCGGAAACCGCCGCAGGCTGACCGTCCGCGGGGGGCGCGGGATTCTGGCCGAAGACGGTTGCCGGGGCGCAGATTGCGGCGCAGATCAAGGTCAGAAACAAAGCGAAACGGAACACGGATTACCTCACAATACAGTTTACCGGGGCGGGGGGGCGCTACCTAGACAGAAGTCCGCCGCGGACGGTCCGCGGCTTGACCGGAACGGGACGGCTGCGGGTTCGACGTTCGGGAGTGGAGGAAGGAATCGGCAGGCAGCAAAAATCCTGGGCTGGGCAAGGCCTGGTTCACTTACAGTCTTGCTGTACGGAGTTGGATTGAGGTGGATGGATGCGGATGCAAGGAAAAGGCTGGGCGCGGGCGACACTGCCGATCATGATCGCGGCCGGTACCGGCTTCGCCTGGGGGCAGCAAGCGCAGAAGCCGAGTCCCTTGCCGAAAGTCGCGGCGGCAAAGCAGCCTTCGCAGAGCCCGCAGCCTGCTGCAATTGGGAAACCGGCCCTCGCTGCCAAGCCCGTTAGCGCGCCGCCGCTTGCGGCTGCGGCAAATCCAGCTTCTGCCGCGGCAGCGCCAACTCCGGCTGCGGGCGCCCCTGCCGCGACTGCTCCGGCTCCGGCAGCCCCGGCACCCTCCATCCCTGTAATCACCTCCGCCGCGCCAGTCATTCCGCAGGCAGAGCTGGTCTGGTCGGCGGTGCTGGATGCGGACGCTCCCGACCCGCCCATGACTGGCTCGGAGCTGGCCAATCTCAACAGCGTGGCCATCGCCGGAGATCGCGTGGTGGCTCTGTTTGAGGCGCGTCCGGAGCTTTCGCGCGGAGCCCATCCACTGCGGCGGTTTCGCCTGCTCTCCCTGGACCTGAACACCGACGAGGCCAAGGGGCAAAGGTTTGTGAACGGGCAAAGCACGCCTTATCTCTTCGCCACCGACGACGAGCACCTGCTGGTGGACGGCGATTCGCTGTCGCGGCTCAACCCGGACCTGACCGACGGGGGCGCGCAGTTCGCGGCCACCGAAAATGAGCAGGTGGTTTCCATTTCGCCGGAGGGCAGCACGATGGCGCTTTGGACACAGACGGGCGCGGAGTTGCTGAATGCGGACACGCTGACCCTGACCGGCGCGCATTTCACCGGCCCGGCGCCAACCGCCAACGGCAAGGATTTCGTTCTCACCGACGACCAGCACTGGATCAGCGAGTTTCCCGGCGACTTATCCTTTGTAACTCTGATCGATGCATCCGGGCCGCATCTGCTCTATCGCGGAAGCTGCGGCGGACGGCCGGAGTTTCTCTCCGCGGACAAGATTCTCCTCATCGAATGCAGTAAAGCCACCATTCTGGACCGCTCGGGCGCGGTGCTGAAAGAGCTGCCTCTGACAGCGCCCTTCAACCGCTTTGCCGGAGTCTCTCGCGATGGATCGCGGTTCGCCATCGAGTCTTCCGATTACCCCATCGGTGACCCCTCATACAACGCTTCGCAGCTTTTTACGATTTACAACGCGCAGAGTTATGCGCCCGTGGCCCTCGTCACGCCCGATACTCTCCCCGACGCGCTTTCATGGTCGGCATTTTCAAAGGATGGCAGCCAGTTTGTCTGCGGCAGCGCACGGAAGCTGACTCTCTATCGGATTCCTTGAAGTGATGAAGGAAATTGGGCGGGGAGCAGAATAGACCAGCGCGCTCCGGAAGAAAGAGTGACATTGGTAATCGGAGGGCATTTATGTCCAAGAAATCTGAAAAACCGCAAGCGGTCAGGATGGAAGTGGGGATAGCCTCTGAACCCAACACGCGAGAGAGATTCGAACGCATCGCCAATCAACTTGCGATGAAGTCCCGGAAGACGGAACAGACATACGACAGGAACTACGCAATTGTTTCAAAGTAGTCGGCATTTCCGGTTTTTCAGTCCGAGGCGCCACGCCACGAAGACCGAAACTGCCAGAAAACCATGGTGATTGCATGAGTACCGCCCCGATCAACCGAGCTTCTCTGATGCACCATATTCCCCTGAGTTCCGCATATCTTTGCCAGGACTGCGATGCCGTGGGCAACAACGCCATGCAGTGTCCGGCGTGCGCGTCGGAGGTTCTGATGGCGCTGTCGTGCATCTTTGGCCGCAAGGAAGAGGAGCCAGTTCCCGAACTCTTTTTGTATCCAGCGATAGCTGCATAAAGTCACGCTCACCGCCCACGACATCGGCGTGAAGTATCTGCTGGACGTTTTTGCATTCAGGGCGGCGGCCGGAGGTGGTACTCTACGTCATCGCCATCAACCCGCGGCAGCCGATCCAGATGGACTGTCGCCGGTGATCGCGAAATCTGTCGATCTAGCAGTCGCTCGAATCCTGGTGGAGCTGACCTCCAGCCCCGCTGCCTGACTACTTCGCTTGCGCGTTCAACTTCCCGATCACCTGCTTTAACTCTTCCAGCTTCTGTCCGGCCTCGGCCAATTTGCCGGCTGCCGTCAACTGCTGATAATCATTGAAGTCCTTACTGGCTTCGGCAATCAGCGCGGTCCTATCCTGCTTGGGTTGAAGCGCATTGCCGGGCGCGGTTTGCGTCGCAGCCGTTTCGTCTGCCGCTGCCGGTGCTTCGGTCGCGGTCAGCGATGAGACCCCTCCGCCGAAGAGCGAAGCAAGCGCCGCCTGGAAGGTCGGTGCGTAGGCCAGCTTGTCCTGCAACGCCAGCACCACCAGACGCAACTCCGGCATGGGGCTGCGGTTGGCTTGTAGATAGATCGGCTCGGCATACAGCAGCGCCTTGCCGGACGGGATCACCAGCAGCGCGCCGCGCAACACATGCGAGCCCTGCTGGTTCCATAAGGTCAACTGGCCGGAGATCTGCGCGTTCTGATCGATGCGCGCCTCGATCTGCAAAGGCCCATCCACCAGCCTGGTTTTGGGAAAGTCATAGACGATCGCCTTGCCGTAATTCGGGCCATCGCAGCGCGCCGCCACCCAGCCAATCAGGTTGTTGCGATTTGCCGGCGTGAAGGGAAGAATCTCCACAAATTCCTCGCTGCTCTCCCCCGGAAGCTTCATCAGCACAAAGTTCGGCTGCATCTCCTGCGTGGTCTGCTGCCCGTCAGAATCCGTGCCGACTTCGCTGGCCACGGTCCACAAGTCCTCCCGGTTATAGAAGGTTTCTGGATTGATCATGTGATAAAGGCCGTACACCTCGGCCTGCAACTGGAGCAGCAGCTCGGGGTAGCGGACGTGCTTGCGCAGCCCGGCCGGCATCAGGGATGCGTCCTTGAAGAGGCCGGGGAAGATGGCGCGGTACGCCGCCAGAATCGGGTCCTGATTATCGAAGACGTAAAAGGTTGTCGTCCCGTCATAGGCGTCCACCACCACCTTGACGCTGTTGCGCATGTAGTTGACGGTCTGCCCGTTCACCACATACTGCGTCGAGTAGGGATAGCTGGCCGACTGCGTGAAGGCATCCAGAATCCAGGAGAGCCGCCCATCGTCGCCGAGCACGATGTAGGGGTCCTGATCGAAGGTGAGAAAGGGCGCCAGCGCCGCCGCGCGCGCACGCACATTGCGCCGCATCAGCAGCAGGCTCTGCGCGTTCACGTCGTCGCTGAAAGGCAGCTTGGTTAAATCACCGCGGTCGAAGGCGATCAGCGCGCGGCGCACGAATCCGCCCAGCACAATGCCGCGATTGCCCTGATAGGAGGTGAAGTTGTTGGTGTCGCCCTGCGGGTAGTTGAACTCCTGCTGATGCGTCTTCACATACACATCGCTCGAGGTCATCTGGCCAAAGTAAATCTCCGGCCGCGTTACGCTCAGTCCAGGCGCCGTGCTCTGCACCGGCATATTGCTGAGCAAGAGGTTGGGAAGGCCCTCGGGAGTGAACTCATTCACCGTATTCATGGTGATGCCGTAGCCGTGGGTGTAAATCAGTTTGTCGTTGATCCAGTTCTGGCTGCTCACCGGCAGCTTGTCCAGGTTCAGTTCGCGCGCCGCCAGCATCACCTCTCGCGTGGTGCCGTTGATGTTATAGCGGTCAATGTCGATGTCGGGAAAGTCGTAGTAAGTGCGAATCTCCTGAATCTGCCGCAGCGTGTCCTGCAGCGCGTGCCAGTCCCACAGGCGGATGTTTTGCAGCGTGGCCTGATTGTTGGCCGGGTCGGCGGCATCTACGGTGGTTTCAGCGGGAAACTCGTGCTCGTCGAAGCGGTCCAGCGCATAGGCCTGCCGGGTCATCGCGATGTTATAGGCAATGTAAGGCCGTTCGCGATCCAGTTCGTTGGGCTTGACCAGAAAGCTGGAGACGTACCAGCCGATCAGCCCGACCGCCGCGTAGCAAATCACGGAAGGAATGACGGCAACAGCCAGCCAGCGTCCGCGTGGCCGCAACAGGCCGCCCGCAAGAGCGATGAACGCTCCCAGCAGCAGCGCCGCACAGACCACGAGCAGGCCAATGAGGCTCACATGCGCATCGGTGTAAGTGACGCCGTCAAAGATCGTATGGTGTTCGAAGAGCGTCTCATAGCGGCTGATATACACCCGCGCCGCCAGCATGACCAACAGAAACGCGACCGAAATGGAAAGCCCGCGCCAGGGCAGCTCTCCGAGACTGCCGCGCCCTCCGGTCAGCGCCCGCGCGCTGCCGGAGACAAACAGAAACACGGCGGCCATCACGCAGGCGATCACGCTGAGCGTGAGCAGCCAGCCGACGATCAACTGCCAGGCCGGCAAGGTGAACAGATAGAAGTCCAGCGGCAGGGCAAAGATGGGATCGGCCGCGCCGACCGCCATGCGCGGCGCATACCACCAGAGCGCCAGCGTTTGCCACTGCGCGGCCATGGCTCCGCCGGTAATCAGCGCGATGGACAGCGAGCCGCCGATGGAAACCACGCGCATCACCGGCTTGAGCGACAGATTCAGCGGCTGGCCGCCGATGTAAATAGTGTGGCCGCCGGGCAAATCCTGCTGATGCGCCCGCTTGAGCAGCGAAAATGCCGCCAGCAAAATGAGAAACGTGAGCACAAAAAAGGCCGCGAAGACGCCCCATTGCAGGCTGCGCGCCCTCCAAAATACGCCTTCATAACCGAGCGACCTGAACCACAGCAGGTCTACCCAGTAAGAGAGCGCCGTCCGGCTGCCGAAAACGATCACGGCAATGAAGGCAAGGAGAACAATCAATCCGCGGCGGCTCTGCTGCGGCTTCGGTGTCAAATTTGGCCAATCAATCGTGTCGGGCATTCGATCCAGATCTTTCCATTTCCGCATTTTCGGAGATTCAGCGGCGCGCCGGGTTGGAAGCCTGAAATCACGGAAGTTCGTGACCGGCACACTGGTAACTCTCCCTATCCACTGTAGTCCACTTCCCCGCCAAATGTTACTTTGTATTGCACAAATACGGTTAGGCAATGCCGCCCGTCCCGCCTCCGCAGCGCTCCGCTGAACGTGATTCGATGGAGTGGAAGCAGCGCAGGAGGCGCAGGAACAATCGGGCTAGCTCTGCCTCCAGCGTAATTTGACTCCTTGAAGAATCAGAACCGTTTAAGAAATGGCGTTCCAAATTTGCACAGATCGTCCTGTTCGCCGTCATTTACTTTTGGTGCGCCCAGTGGGACCGCATACTATCGGCTCAAGTGCACGCCGCAACCGCAGGAGGGCCGTTCTTGAAGACTGCATTGACCGCGACGCCGGACCGGCTCTACCGTCCCGACATCGATGGAGTTCGAGCCATCGCCATCCTGAGCGTTCTTTGCTATCACGGCGGGTTGCCGTGGATCTCCGGCGGGTTTACCGGCGTCGACATCTTCTTCGTCATCTCCGGCTACTTGATCGGCGGCCACATCTACTCCGAGGTGCGCGCAGGCTCCTTCAGCTTTCTGCGCTTTTATCAGCGGCGGGCCAAGCGCATTCTACCGGCGTTTTACGGAGTGCTGGCATTTGTGCTTCCAGCGGCTCTGATTCTGATGTCCCCCTACGAGTTGAGCGTACTGGGGCGTACAGCCTGCGCCGCGACCCTGTCGGCCTCCAACATTGTCTTCTGGCGGATTAGCGGATATTTTGCGAATCAAAGCGAGCTGAATCCTCTGCTGATGACCTGGTCACTGGGTGTGGAAGAGCAGTTTTACGCCGTGATTCCCCTGCTGATGGTTTTTCTGGGGTGCATACGCCGTAGTCTGCTGCTGCCCGCGGCTCTGCTGGTCTGCGCGCTGTCTTTTCTTTTAGCTTGCCTGGCGCTTGCAAGTCATCCGGATGCCGTGTTCTTTCTGCTTCCCACGCGCGCCTGGGAGCTTGGGGCGGGCGTGGTGCTGGCCATTGTCGAGTTGAACCGGAAGCGCTTTGCTCTCGCCGCCCCGCTCACCCAATTGCTGAGCATTGCCGGGCTGGCCCTGATGCTGGCTCCCGTGTTTCTCCTCAATGCCCGGTCGCCATTCCCTGGACTGGCCGCGTTGCCTTCCGTGCTGGGAACGGCGCTGGTGATCGCGGTTCCCGCCAGTTGGATCAATCGCAGGATTCTCTCTCTGCCGCCGCTGGTGTTTGTCGGTAGAATTTCCTACTCGCTGTATCTCTGGCATTGGCCTTTTCTGTCGTACTTGCGCCTGATTTCCGGAGGCACTCTGACGCCGGCCGCGGCCGGGCTGGGAATCGCCTGTGCCTTTGCCGCCGCCATACTCTCCTACTACTGGATCGAGCAGCCCTTCCGCAAGTCCACCCGCGCTCCCGGCCCACTGCTTTTGCGCTATGGCATTGTCAGTTTCCTCATTCTTGTGGCGTGCATTTTTGTAGGACGCGGCAGCGGGGCCGACCAGCGGTTTCCGGAACTGGCTCAGGTGGACCGCGCGGCTACGGCCCGCCTGCAAACCGATCCCTGCCTGGCCACCCATGCGGTATGGCCGCTGCCCGTCCCATGCTACGACGCGCAGGACGCGCGGCCATCCGTGGCGCTGTGGGGAGACAGCAATTCCGCGGCGCTGGCGCCGGGGCTGCGCGACATTGCCGCCTCACAAGGATATGGCTTCGTCCAGCTCGGGCGCGCGGGTTGTCTGCCGCTGCTCGGCGCCGCAAACTACCGGCCCGACAATCCACCTGGAACCGGGAAATGCATCCGGTTCAATCGCAGCGCATTGAACTATCTCCGGAACGATCCGCGCGTAATACTTGTGGTTCTGGTCGGCCAGTGGACAGACTCGTTTCAATTTACGCAAAAGCTGCCGGATATCTGGCTGATTCCCGACTCTGCCCGCGAAGATGGGATTCTTCCCCCGGAGACCGTGAAGAAGGTCTTTCAGAGCGCACTCACGAACGCGATTCAAAGCCTGCAACAATCCGGCAAGCAGGTGATCGTGATGACCTATCCTGTCTTTGACCTCGACCCCGTTTTGATCGTCAGAACCGCGCAAATCCCCGCCCGCCACGCCCTGGCAAAGTGGATGGGCTTCACAAGCGCAATCGATACCGGCTTTACACCGAGCGGCCGTACAGCGGCATCCGTGTCCGCCTACGCTGCATTGAAAACTGCCTGCGACAGCTTGCGCGGCGTTCAACTGATCGATCTAAGGCAGGAACTTTGCCGCAACGGCAACCAATGCGCCTACCGGCTCGGAGACCGAATCTTATACGCCGACATGCACCATCTGACCGCGGACGGAGCGCACTACGCGCTTCGAGATTTCCACTTCCCGGCGATTGCCGCATTCGGAAAGTAACCTTCGCGCAACCGGCCCTGGAGGGCAGAGTTGCGATGCAAGCCGTCACTTGCGCCGGCTGCAGATTTCCTGGTACAGCGCCACGTACTCCCGCGCCGGCTGCTCCCAGCTATAGTTCCGCGCCATGCCGTTGCGCATCAGTTTCTTCCAGGCTTGCCGGTCCGCAAAGGCCGCCAGCGCGCGGTCGATCGTCGTCAGCAGCGCTGCCGCGCTCAAGCCCTCGAACTTGAAGCCGGTCCCACTTCCCTGCTCCGCGTCCCATTCGACGATGGTGTCGTCCAGGCCGCCGGTAGCGCGAACTACCGGGACCGTACCGTACTTGAGGGAATAAATCTGATTCAGCCCGCAGGGTTCATAGCGCGAAGGCATCAGGAAGAGATCCGCGCCGGCCTCAATCCTGTGGGCCAGCGACTCATCGTATCCCACCCGCACAGCCACCTTCGCCTTGTTCCAGAATGCCCAATCGCGGAAGAATTTCTCGTAGACCGGATCACCGGCGCCCAGCGCCACCACGACCACATCCCGCTCCAGTAGTTCACCGGCAATCTGCTCCACCAGATCAAACCCCTTCTGCACGGCAAAGCGCGAGACGATGCCCATGACCGGAGTCGAGTCCGCAATGTTCTCCAGTTCAAATGCGCGCAACAGATCAGTGCGGCAGGCCTGCTTGCCGGCCAGATTTTCCGGCCAGTAGCGCGCCGCCAGATTCGCGTCCGTGGCCGGATTCCACTGTGCGTAGTCCACACCGTTCAGAATGCCGCGCAGATCCGCCGCGCGCCCTCGCAGCACGCTGTCCAACCTCTCGCCAAACTCCGGCGTCTGTATCTCCTGGGCGTACTTGCGGCTCACCGTGGTCAGCATGGAGGCGTAGACCAGCCCGCCCTTGAGAAAGTTGAAATGGTCGAACTGCTCCACCTTGTCCAGGGTGAAAATCTCCCAGGGAAAGAGCAGTTGCTCGGTAGTCGCCGGCGGAAACGCTCCCTGGTAACCGGCGTTGTGAATGGTCAGCGCCACGCCCACGCGGCCCAGCAGCGGATCGGCGGCAAAAACCGTGCGCAGGTAGACAGGAATCAGCGCCGCCTGCCAATCGTGCACATGGAAGACATCGGGCACGCCCAGCAGCTTTGCCGCCTCCAGCACCGCGCGGCAATACAGCCCAAAGCGCTCGGCGTTGTCTGGATAGTCGCCTGCGGCGGTCCCGTAGAGTCCCGCCCGGTCAAACAGCTCCGGGCAATCCACAAAATAGAACTGCACCCCGGCGTGCTGGCCGCCATCCACAATGCCCACAAAGCGGTTGTACGCCGAAAAAGGAATGGTAATGGAGCGCGCTGCGTAGCATAATTCCGAAGGCAGCTTCTGCCGTACGCTCGCGTAGAGCGGCAGATAAACCGTCACCGTGTGCCCCAGCTTGACCAGCTCCGGCGGAAGCGCGCCCACCACGTCCGCCAACCCGCCGGTCTTGGCAAACGGAACGCACTCCGAGGCAGCAAAGACGATACGCATAATGGCATCTCCCGGACCAGCGCGGGAATGCGCTTGTCTCGGTAAATCTGTACGGCTAAAGGGAAAGTCTACTACGCTTGCATGCAAACCTGAAGCCGGACGCGGGCCCGCGGCCAGCAGTCCGGCAAGCGGAATATAATCCTCCAATTCAGGAGGTTCACTTGCAAACGACCCCACAAAAATTTCTCAGCCTCTTTGCGCTGATGCTCTTGATGTTGATTTCCCTCGCCGGGGCGCATGCGCAGCAACTCACGCCCAAACTGCAGAACGCCGTCGGCCGCTGGCAGATCGTCAACAGCGACGGCGCCCCCGGCGGCAAGGCGGAGACCTACCTCGATCACGGCAAACTCTTTGGCCGGGTCACCGAACTGCGCCCCGGCCGCATGCCGGGCGACCTCTGCGACAAGTGTTCCGGCGAGTACAAGAACCAGCGCATCCTGGGCATGGTCTTCCTGCGCAACTTCCATCCCGACGGCGACGACTGGGTGGGCGGAACCGTCGTGGACCCGGAGAGCGGCAAGCAATATCAGGGCAAAATCTGGGCCGTGGGCACGGATAAGCTTGGCATGCGCGGCTTTATCGGCTTCTCGCTGCTGGGGCGAACCGAAACCTGGGTCCGGCTCCGCTGAGCGGGCCGCGTTTGCGTTCCCGCGCTGCCGTCCGCCCTATTGATCCAGCCCATCATTACTGACACGTGAGCGCCCCATCCATGCAGCGTTTTTTGCTGAATGGAGGGGAGACGATACCGCCATTCGAGGGCCGGATCAACAAGCTTCCCGGTAGCAGCCCAGCACTTTGACCAGATCGCAATGGCGCGCGATGGCCTCCACGGCGCGCTGTTCCTCGCCCGCCGCGCGGATCTGGCAATCCACATAGAAGATGTACTCCCAGGGCTTGCCATGCACTGGGCGCGACTCCAGCTTGGTCAGGTTGGTTCCCATCGCCGCCAGTTCAGAGAGCACCGCCACCAGCGAGCCGGGACGGTTCTCCACCGAGAAGGCCAAACTGATCTTGTTGGCCTGCGAATCGGTCGCTGCCTCGGCCGTGCGGCGCACCAGGAAAAAACGCGTGAAGTTCTCCGGGTTGTCTTCTATGCCTGCCTCGATAATCTCCGCGCCGTAAACCCTTGCGGCCTCGCGGCTGGCGATGGCCGCGCCGCGCCGGTCGCCGGACTCCACAATCTGATTCCCGCTGCCCGCCGTGGCCTAAGACGCAACGGCCTTCATCGCCGGATGCGCGGCTAAAAAGCGCCGGCACTGCGCCAGCGCCACCGGATGCGAATAAACGCGCTCGATCGCGCCCATCTCCACGCCGCCGGCAACGATCAGATTGTGCCGGATGCGCAGCAGCGTCTCCCGCTCAATGCGCAGGTCGTGCGTGAGCAGCAGGTCAAAGTGCTCGGAGACCGAGCCGGCCAGGCTGTTCTCGATGGGAATGACCGCGGCCTCTACGGCTCCCTCGGCCACCGCCGCAAAGGCGTCAGCGGAGAGCGAGAAGGGAACAATCTCCGCATCGGCAGCCAGCTTCAGCGCTGCTTCGTGGCTGAACGAGCCCAGTTCTCCCTGGATGGCAATCTTCATGCGTGCGCCTGCTTCTCCTCGTGACATTTCAAATGATAACTGCCGGCCATCCCGGTTAGCGCAGCCACAAATCCGCCGCCACAAAGCCTAGAAAAACTGTGGCGATCACGCCGTTCATGGTAAAGAATGCCGCATTCAGCCGGCTCAGGTCGCGGGGCGAAACCAGCGAGTGCTCATAGGCCAGCAGCAGCGCCACCGCGCCGATTCCCAAACCGCCAGGCAGATGAAAATGAAAGAGCAGCCCAAACCAGGCCAGCAGTCCCAGCATGGCCAGATGCATCGCCCGCGCCGCCCAAAAGGCTGCCGGTATGCCGATGGCCTGCGGCAAAGAGTAGAGTCCCGCCGCGCGATCGTGCTCAAAGTCCTGGCAGGCGTAGAGCACGTCAAAGCCGCCCACCCACAGCATCACCGCCGCGGTCAGCACCAGAATCCGCGCGTCCAGTGAGCCGCGCATCGCAATCCACGCAGCCGAGGGCGCAAGGCCAAGCGCCAGCCCCAGCACCAGATGCGACCAGCGCGTGATGCGCTTCATGTAGCTGTAGCCCAAGAGCACCAGCAGAACCACCGGAGTCAGATGGAGCGTCAGCCGGTTCAGTTCCGCGGCAGCCAACACGAAGACCGCAACCGCCAGCAGCGTAAAACCCAAAACAAAATTGCGCGTCAACAGGCCTGCCGGAATGGCGCGGTTGCTGGTGCGCGGATTGGCCGCGTCCAACTCGGCGTCGGCCCAGCGGTTGAAGGCCATCGCCGCCGACCGCGCCGAAATCATCGCCACCAGAATCCAGACCAGCTTCATGGGCAAAACCAGCCGCCAGCCGGGCATCCCGTTGGCCGCCAACAGCACCGCGGTCAGAGCAAAAGGCAGCGCAAAGATCGAGTGCTCCCACTTGATCATCTCCAGCGTTATGCGTGTCTTGGCCCACAGGCTCGGCATCGTCAGCTCCCAGAAACTGTATAAGTCCAGTTTACTTGAGTTGAATCATGCGCCCCGAGAGTTGAATTATGATGTTGACACCGGGTTCTACGAACGGGCGTTTTTTGATGGGGACGATTGCCCCTTCATTCAACAGTCTGGGGAAGAATGGCTATTCAAAAAAGCCCCGGTAGAATTGAACGAGAAGCAAGATGTACTTTTTGGATAAATCTCCATGGAATCCATCCGCATCGACAAGTGGCTCTGGGCAGCGCGCTTCTTCAAGACCCGGGCGCTCGCTTCGAAGGCCTGCGACCTGGGCCGCATCCGCTCCAACGGCGTCGAAGCCAAACCCGCCCGCGAGATCCGCGTAGGCGACCGTCTGGAAGTAAAAAACGAGGGCGGCGATTTCCAGATCGAGGTTCTGGCGCTCAGCCTCATGCGCGGCCCGGCCGCAGTGGCACAGACGCTCTTCCGTGAGTCCGAGGCCAGCATTGCGGCGCGGAGCAAAGCCATTGCCGAGCGCAAGGCGATGCAGCAGTTTGCCCCGTTGCCCGAACACCGCCCCTCCAAGCGCGACCGCCGCCGCATCATCCAGTTCCGCGGCCAAGCGTAATGCCGGAGCAAGACGCGGGTCTACTCCCCGTCGATATGGCTGCGTTTCAATAGCATCCCGACTGAACGCATAATACAGTACATAGTCTCACATTATGGTATTTAATTTCCACCCTGTGCCATGCATCACAGCAACTCGCGTCCTCCGGGGACGAGACTCGGGATAGCGGTTGAGTTTCCGCCAGCCGTGCTGTGAGGCAGAGCGAATGAGTGAACAGGACGTTGTCAGCAAAATGGTGATTCTGGATGGGAACGAGGCCGCGGCCTCGGTTGCCTATCGGCTTACCGAGGTCGTCGCCATCTACCCCATCACCCCCTCGTCGCCGATGGCCGAGTGGGCCGATCAATGGCGCTCAGAGGGGAAGAAAAACATCTGGGGCGCTTTGCCCATCGTGGAAGAACTGCAGAGCGAAGGCGGCGCGGCCGGCGCATTGCACGGCGCGCTGCAGGCCGGGGCCTTCGGGACCACCTTCACCGCCTCGCAGGGCCTGCTGCTGATGATACCCAATATGTTCAAGATTGCCGGTGAGCTGACCCCGGCCACCATGCACGTGACCGCCCGCACACTGGCCACTCATGCCCTTTCGATCTTCGGCGACCACTCCGACGTGATGGCTTGCGCGATGACCGGTTGGGCGATGCTGGCCTCCAATTCCGTGCAGGAAGTTGCCGATATGGCCCTGGTTGCCCAGATCGCCACGCTCGAATCCCGCATTCCCTTCATTCATTTCTTTGACGGCTTCCGCACCTCGCATGAAGTGGGCAAGATCCTGCCCATCAGCGACGAGACCATCCGCGCCCTGCTGGACGACAAGTACATCATTCAGTACCGGCAGAATGCGCTAAGCCCGGATCGGCCCATCATCCGCGGCACGGCGCAGAATCCCGATGTATTTTTTCAGGCCCGCGAGGCCTGCACGCCCTTCCACGCCGCGGTTCCGGCAATTGTGCAGAATGTGATGGACCGCTTTGCCGCGCAGACCGGCCGCGCCTATCACCTGTTTGATTATTACGGCGCGCCTGACGCCGAGCGCGTCATCATGCTGATGGGCTCCGGCGCGGAAGCTGCAGAAGAGGCCGTGGACGCAATGGTTCGCCAGGGCGAAAAGATCGGCATGGTCAAGGTTCGCCTCTATCGGCCGTTTGATTCGCAGGCTTTTTTGGCCTCGCTGCCCGCGACGGTCAAGTCGATTGCGGTTCTGGATCGCTGCAAGGAGCCGGGCGCGACGGGCGAGCCGCTGTACATGGATGTGGTGACGGTGCTGGCTGAGAACGCGGCCACGCTTCCCTTCGCCGCCATGCCCAAGGTGATCGGCGGGCGCTACGGCCTGTCTTCCAAAGAATTTACTCCGGCCATGGTCAAGGGTGTCTTCGACGAGTTGCTGAAGCCCGCGCCAAAGAACCACTTCACCGTCGGCATTGACGACGATGTCTCGCACTCCAGCTTGACGTACGATCCGGCTTTCTCCACCGAAGACCCGAAGACCGTGCGTGCGCTGTTCTATGGGTTGGGTTCGGACGGGACCGTGGGCGCCAACAAGAACTCCATCAAGATCATCGGCAGCGAGACGCCCAACTTTGCCCAGGGCTACTTTGTCTATGATTCCAAGAAGTCCGGGTCGATGACCACTTCGCACCTGCGCTTCGGTCCCAACCCCATCCGGTCGACCTATCTGATCACCCGCGCCAGCTTCGTAGCCTGCCACAACTTCAGCTTCCTGGAGAAGATGAACGTGCTGGAAGCAGCGGTGCCGGGCGCGGTCTTCCTGCTCAATTCTCCGTATTCGGCGGCCGAGGTCTGGGACAAGCTGCCCAAGACCACGCAAGAGGAGATGCTGCGCAAGGAGATCGAGTTTTATGTGATCGACGGCTACAAGGTGGCACACGAGGCCGGCATGGGTACGCGCATCAACACCATCATGCAGACCTGCTTCTTCGCCATCAGCGGCGTACTGCCCAGGGATGAAGCCATTACCCAGATCAAGAAGGCCATTTACAAGACCTACGGAAAGCGCGGCGAGGCGGTGGTGCAAAAGAACTATGCCGCTGTCGATCATGCCCTGGCGCATCTGGAAAAGGTGGAACTACCCACGGCCGTTTCCTCGGAGTTTGACCTGATTCCCTCCATCTCCGGCCAGGCGCCGAAGTTTGTCCACGACGTGCTGGGACAGATTGCCGCCGGTCAGGGCGATCTGCTTCCCGTCAGCTCCGTTCCCGCCGGCGGCGCCTTCCCCACCGGCACCGCGCAGTGGGAAAAGCGCAACATCGCGCAGTTCATTCCTGTCTGGGACAAGGACCTGTGCATTCAGTGCGGCAAGTGCGTGATGGTCTGCCCGCACGCGGTGATTCGCTCCAAGGTTTACTCGCCGGACCTGGCCGACAAGGCCCCGGCAACCTTCCAGTGGGCCAAGCCCAAGTGGAAGGGCATGGAGCAGGACCACTACACGCTGCAGGTGGCGCCCGAGGATTGCACCGGCTGCGCGCTCTGCGTCGAAGTCTGCCCGGTGAAGAACAAGAGCGACGCCAGCAAGAAGGCCATCAACATGGCCCCGCAGCCGCCGTTACGCCAGGCCGAGCGCGAAAACTGGGAGTACTTCCTGGGCTTGCCGGAGACCGACCGCGCCAAGCTTTCGCACACCCAGGTCAAGGATCTGCAACTGCTGCAGCCGCTCTTCGAGTTTTCCGGCGCATGCTCGGGCTGCGGTGAAACGGCCTATGTGAAGCTGCTGACGCAGCTCTTCGGCGACCGGCTGTATATTGCCAACGCCACCGGCTGCTCGTCGATCTACGGCGGCAACCTGCCCACCACGCCCTACAGCAGCAATGCGCAAGGGCGCGGACCGACCTGGGCCAATTCTCTGTTCGAGGACAACGCCGAGTTCGGCTTCGGCATGAGAATCGCGCTCGATCAGCAGAAGGAGTTCGCCGAGTTATTGGTCACCCGGCTCAAGGGAGTGATCGGCGATGAGCTGACCTCCGCTCTGTTGACCTCTGCGCAGAAGACCGAGACCGAAGTGAACCAGCAGCGCGAGCGGGTGCTGGCTCTGCGCGACAAGCTGTCCGGCAACACCAGCTCTGATGCGCGGAATCTGCTGGCCATCGCCGATACGCTGGTGCGCAAGAGCGTGTGGATTCTGGGCGGAGACGGCTGGGCCTATGACATCGGCTTCGGCGGACTGGACCACGTGCTCGGCTCCGGCAAAAACGTGAACGTGCTGGTGCTGGACACCGAAGTCTACTCCAACACCGGCGGGCAGATGTCCAAGTCCACGCCACGCGGCGCGGTGGCCAAGTTTGCCGCCAGCGGCAAGAAGAACAGCAAGAAGGATCTGGCCATGGAGGCCGTCAGCTATGGCTCGGTCTACGTGGCGCGGGTAGCCATGGGCGGCAACGACAGCCACGTGGTGAAAGCCTTCCAGGAGGCCGAGGCGCACGACGGGCCTTCGATCATCCTGGCGTACGCCAGTTGCATCGCCCACGGCTACGATCTGGTGCACGGCCTGGAGCAGCAAAAACTTGCCGTCCAGTCCGGCTACTGGCCCTTGATGCGTTACAACCCCGAGCTGCGCGAGACGGGCAGGAATCCCTTCCAGCTTGATTCCAAGGCGCCCTCCATTCGTCTGAAGGAATACACCTATCGCGAGGCGCGCTACACCATGCTGGCGCGCAGCAATTCTGATCTGGCCGCCAAGCTGCTGGTGGAAGCGCAGGACGATGTCGAGCGCCAGTGGCGCGTCTACTCCGCCCGGGCCGCAATGCCCGGACGCGGTGAGACGCCCAACATTGCTCCGGCGGAGAAGCCGGAAGAGAAGTCCGCAAAGCAACTGGCGGTTGCGACGGCAGGAGGCGCGGAATGATCAACTTTTCCACGCAGTATCTTGGCTTGAAACTGAACGGCCCTATCGTGGTCTCTTCCACTCCGCTCTCGGAAAAGATTGACAACGTGCGCCGCATGGAGGATTCCGGAGCCTCGGCCATCGTGCTCCATTCTCTCTTCGAAGAGCAGTTGGCGCTGGAATCAAAAGCGCTGGACGATGATCTCTCGCGGGGCACGGAATCCTTTGCCGAGTCGCTCGGCTACCTGCCCGATTTGAAGGACTACCGCATGACCCAGGAGGTTTATCTGGAGCACCTGCGGCGGTGCAAGGCAGCGGTGAAAATCCCCATTCTGGGCAGCCTGAATGGAGCCACGCCCGGCGGCTGGGTGCGCTTTGCCAAGGACATGGAGCAGGCCGGCGCAGACGCCATCGAATTGAACACCTACGCGCTGGCCACGGACAAGAGCCAGACCTCCGACGAGATCGAGAGCCGCTTGCTGGAACTGGCGGCCGCGGTCACCGCCGCGGTCAACGTGCCGGTGACTGTGAAGCTCTCGCAGTGGTTCACCAGCCTGCCCAATCTGATTGGGAGGATGGAAGCCTCCGGCGTGCGCGGCGTGGTGCTGTTCAACCGCTTCTATCAACCGGACTTCAACATTGAAACGCTGGAAGTCCGGCCCACGCTGCACTTCTCCAAGCCTTCCGAACTGCTGCCCCGGCTGCACTGGGCGGCCATTCTTTACGGACAGGTGAACCTCGACCTGGCCATCACCGGCGGCGTTCACTCCGCCGATGACGTGCTCAAGAGCATCATGGCCGGCGCCGGAGTCACCATGATGGCCTCCGCTCTGCACATTCACGGCATCGAACACATCGGCCGGGTACTGGCCGACATGCGCTACTGGCTGGAGAAGCGCGAGTACACCTCGCTGTGGGAGACGCGCGGCTGCCTCAGCCGCCGTTCGGTGCCCGACACCTCGCCCTTCGACCGCGGCAACTACATCAAAACCCTCAGCTCCTACAGCATGAAGCCGACGGTGGCCGCGTTCTAGGGAATTATCGGATTTACTGCAGACTTCCGTATCCCACCCATTCCGCGGCCCGGGGTCCCCACGGACAGGTCTTCGTCCGTGGGGTGGTGTTCTGCGGAAGGGGTGGGATACCTACAAACTTCCGGTCTACACAATTGCCGAAAATGTTCCGAAGGAGAGCAATCCCTCCGCAGGATGCAATCGCCTTGAGAGTCCCAGAAAATGTAACTCACTTGCCACCAGAGTCTCTATAAATACGGATGAACGAAGCAAATACGGATGAACGAAGCATCCACTTTAAGATTAATCATTTCTTCCCAATAGTGTTGCTGCGGGCGATGAGGGTCTGATGTAATCTCGCTCGTGCTCATTGTCTGGATCTATTCCTTATCAGGCGCTCTCACTGCGCCCAATCCATGCCGGCGCAAGTGTGCTCCAGAAAAGTAGAATCCGACCCACGGGGCCGTGGTTGATGCGCTGGTGAACCCTTCCTAGGAAGGTGGAGCTCTCCGCGGTTCATTAGGCATTCCGGACTGGCGGACACGGCACACAGAACCGATTGTCGAGTTGAGCCCCTGTTCATTGAATGTTGGTTCAACCAGCGTTGACCACCCACCTGCTTTGCAGGCCGGTTTCTATTGCGGATAGTAGTGTGTCTGGAAAGGAATTACAAGTCTTGTGCGAAAGGGGCGCGTTGTGCTACGTTTTTTGCCCGGCATTTGTGGCCAGGCGTGGCGATGCCCGGCGTTGAGAAACAATGCACCCCGGCTGCAAGCCAGTCTTCGCTAGTGGGTCAGTTTGAAGGGTGCTGGCTTCAGTTTGAAGGGTTCGGGCTTCAGCCCGTACATAAACTGAGGGAAAGGGCATTTCAACTGGCCTACGATCCGGTCTTGCGTTCATCCTCGAGCAATTCGTCCAGCAGCCCGCGCAGGCTGGCCGCGCGGGCATGGCCCTGGTGCGCATCGACGCCGCCGGCCGCGGTTGCCCGCGACAGCTCATCGGCCAGATTCAGCGCCGCCAGCACCGCCACGCGCAGCGAATCCACCGTGCGTCCCTGCGCGGCTACGGCCCGCATCCGCGTGTCCACCATCTCCGCCAGGCGCTCAATGTGCGCGTCGTCCTGGCCGGAGAGGTGATAGGCCTGGTCGTAGATCTGCACCGTAATATAGCCGGAATTGCCGGATCGATCCTGCGCCACCGCTCACCTCACAGTTCCAGCGCGTCAAGTTGCGAGAGCAGCCGCTCCACGCGCTGACGCACATGGTCGCGCTCTCCGCGCAGTGCGCTCACTTCTTTTTGCAGATTCTCGGCCAGCGGCGCCTGCTCGCGCAGTTGCGCTTCCACCGTGCTGGCGCGCTCTTCTGCCTCGGCGCGCGCTTGACGTTCCCTTTTGACCAGATCCACCGCGCGCAGAATCCGTTCTTCCAGCGCGGAAAAATCGTCCATGCTCATGGCTAGAGCGCCAGGTTCCGCGGCATGCTCGGCAGACTCCCGCTCTCCCGATTCCGCGACCGGCTGCCGCGGCTCGTCTGACTGCTCGTGCTGCGTCTCTTCCGCAACCTCAGACTCCCAAAAGGACTGTGTCATCGAAAAACCTCCCCGCGAATCTACCGTATTCGTGCAAGTATAACGCCGATTCAGCCTGATCTTCCGCCTAACTCCGCAGCCGCGCCCCAGCCTTGCCAACAGCCTCCACCACCCGCGCCTGGAAGCTCTGCAACTCCTCCTCGCGCAGCGTGCGGTCGGCGGCCTGGAAGGTTGCGCCCAGCAGCAGCGAGTACTCGCCCGCGCCCCTCTTTGCATCGCGGAATACCTCGCGCACCCGCCATTCCACCAGCTCGGGAATCTGCAAGCTCGCCACCGCCTGGTCAATCTTCTCCCACGCAATCGTCTCGTCTAAAGTCAGCGAAAAATCGCGGCGCACCGGCGGGAAGCGCGAAATCTCCTTCGCAACCGGCTTGCGCAATGCGAGTTTGTACAGCCGGTCAAGATAAATTTCGCCCACCAGCACCGGCTCCTTCAGCTTGCGCTCGGCAGCCAGCGCCGGATGGATCTGCCCAAACCAGCCCACAGTCGCGCCATCCACTGCCACCCGCGCCGCGCGATAGGGATGCAGCCACTGCGGCATCAACCCGGCATCGGCCAGGAAACGATCAAAGTAAACTGCCCGCGACTGAAACCGCCCCAGCACCTGCTCGACCACGCCCTTGATGTCGTGAAATTCAACAGCGCGCGTGGCGTGCAACGCGCCCTGCTCCGGCAAGCTACCTGCCGCGCCAAAGGCCAGCGCCGGCCGCTCCTCCACCTTTTCCACCATGCCGTTCGAGACTGCCCCGCTGAAGACCGTGCCCAACTCAAACAGCCGCACATCGCTCACATCCCGATGCAGGTTTCCGGCAATCATCCCCAGCATTCCCGGCACCAGCGACGGCCTGAGCACGCCGGCCTCTTCGCTTAGCGGATTGCCCAACGGAACCGCAAGCCCCGGCTGCGGCGCGGTCAGCGCGGCCTCCGCCGCTGAACAGAAAGTGCTGGCAATCGCCTCGTGGAAGCCGGCGCCGAGCAGCGTGCGCCGCACCTCAAATTCCTTTTCCGCCCACGCCAGCGCACGCACCCCTTCGCCAAAGGCCGGCAGCGTATTGCGAAAGCGGTTGTATCCGTAGACCCGCGCGACTTCTTCAATCAGATCGATCTCGCGCTCCACATCCAGCCGCCAACTGGGCAAGGTCACCCGCCAAGCCGCATCGTCCAAGGCTGCCCCACCGCAGGTGGCTAACCCACACCCCAGCGCCCTAAGCACAGATTCAACCGTAGCCGCGGTAATCCCCTCCGCGTCGATGGTCGCGCCCAGAATGCGCCGCACCTCGCTCAGCACCAACTCGACCGGCTCGCGCCGCGCCGTGCGCGCCTCCACAGCCGCCACGCGCACATCCACCAGATCGCCTTCGATCCAACCGCCATTCGCCAGAAGAATGCTGCTCACCAGCGCCGAGGCCACCGGCGCGGCATTGAAGTCCGCTCCACGTTCGAAGCGATGACTGGCGTCCGTGTGCAGCCCGTGCCGCCGCGCCGTCCGCCGCACCGCAACCGGATCAAACCAGGCCGCCTCCACCAGCACATTCTTCGTCTCCGCCTTGATCATCGAATCCCAGCCGCCCATCACTCCCGCCAGGCCCAGGGGCTTTACGTGATCGGCAATGATCAGGTCTTCGGGATCGAGCACGCGCTCCACGCCGTCCAGCGTCTTGAGCTTCTCGCCTTTTTTCGCGCGACGCACCCCGATGCCGCCTTCAAGTTTGTCCAGATCGAAGACATGCGTGGGCAGGCCCATCGCCAGCCAGGCAAAGTTCGTCGCATCCACCGCGTTGGAGATGCATTTTTGCTCCAGCAGCGAAAAGTAAGAAAATACTTCCGCGCCCGCAAACCAGTCCCGCGTCTCGCCAATCTTCACATCGCGCAACACCCGCGCCGTGAAGCGCCCGCAAGCGTCCTCGGCTGCAATGCGCACGGAAAAGGCCGAAGCCGCTGGCCGAGCCGCTGGCAGCGGAAAATCCAGCCGCGGCAACTGCAAACCGTAAATCGCCGCCGCCTCCCGCGCCACCCCGTAGTGGTTCATCGCATCCACACGGTTGGTGGTAATGTCCATCTCGTACAGCGAACCGTTGCCTGCGCCTAAGTCGCAAATGCCTTCGACGGCGATCCCCCGCAGGGTCAGGTCTTCGGCCAGTTGTGCGTCATCGACTGGCAACTCAGGAACGTAGTATCTCAGCCATTTGGTCAAAATCTTCATTTGGTTCCTATCAGCGTGTTAGCGTGCGCTTCGCGCTCAAATGCAAGTTAGCAGGTCGGCGGCTTCAACGTTCCAATCAAGGGTTCAACACTCCCAGCAATCCATTGATGAGCTTGGCGGTTTCCGTTGCCAGATTGAGCAATTTCCCAGAAGAATCCTTGTCGATGAAGCCCATGTCACTCGCCAGCTCATTCTGAGTTTCAAATTCATACAACGATCCTCTCGCCGATCCTAGCGACTTCCGCAACTCCGCATCCGTCAGCTTTCCGTGGCCTTCGGCAATATGGCTGGCAACCGAAACAGCAGACCGGCGCATCTGCATTCGCAAACCAAAGGTCTCTGATTTTGGAAACTCTTCGGTAAGCAGATAGACCTGACGCGCCAACTCCATTGCCTTTTGCCAAACAACTAAATCGCGGAAAGATCGAGTCCTCGGCATTTCAGCCTCATTTCCGTCCAAGCTGCCGCCAACTTGCAAAGTGCGCGCAGCGGACGCTAACTTGCTGCTTCCATCGAAAACAAACTCCCTCAAACAAACTGCCCCAAAAACCGCATATCCCCGGAGTAAAAACTCCCGATCTCACTGACCCCATACTTCATCATTGCAATTCGTTCAACTCCCTTGCCGAACGCAAACCCGGAAATCTTCTTCGGATCGTAGCCCGGCTGCTTTTCCGCCGCAAAAGCAAACACCGCCGGGTCCACCATGCCGCAGCCCAGCAGTTCAATCCAGCCCGAGTTCTTGCATTTGCGGCAGCCCTTGCCGCCGCAGAAGATGCAACTGATCTGCACATCGGCGCTCGGTTCCGTGAACGGAAAGAACGACGGAAAAAACCGCGTCTTCACCGCCGAGCCGAACAGCGCCTTCATGGCGTGGTCCAGCGTCCCCTTTAAATCGCTGAAGGTGATATTCGTGTCCACGCACAATCCCTCGACCTGGTGAAAGATCGGCGAGTGCGTCGCGTCGGCGGCGTCATTGCGATGAACTTTGCCCGGAATCACAATCCGCACCGGCGGCGGCTGCTGCTCCATGGTCCGCATCTGGACCGGAGAAGTATGTGTGCGCAAGAGCAGCCGGTCGCGCTGCGAGCGGCGCTCCTGCCCGGCCACCACCAGCGTGTCTTGCGTGTCGCGCGCCGGATGCCCGGGAGGAAAGTTCATGCACTCGAAGGTGTAGAAGTCGGTCTCGACCTCCGGGCCCACGCCCACCGAGTAGCCCAGCGCGGCAAAGACGCTGGTAATCTCGTTCAACGTGCGGGTGATCGGGTGATCGACGCCCATCAGCCGCCGCGTGCCGGGCAGCGTGATGTCGATGGCCTCGGCCTTCAACGCCGCGTCCGTCTGCCCTGCGCCGGCAGCCGCGTCCAGCAGCACTTCCACAACGGCTTTGAGCGCGTTGAAGCGTACCCCCAGCAGCTTTTTAGCGTCGGCTGGCGCAGCCTTCAGCCAGCGGCTGGAGACTTCATTGAGCCGCCCCTGCTTGCGCCCCAGCCACTCCAGCCGAAAGGCCTCCACCGCCGCCTCGTCGCTGACAGCAACCGCAGCCTCGCGCGCCTGCCGCTCCAGTTGCCCGAAGGCCCGGTCCAGCGCCGCCTCATCAAATCCGTCAAGATTGGGAATTTCTTCGTTCATATGCGTATAAGAGAAGGATAAACCATTGATATTCCATACGCAGAATGGCCCGGAATCCAGTGGACCCCGGGCCGTTCTTTCTCTTCGTACAGCCGTTTTACGCTGCGATTTACGCGGCTGCCTTGGCCTTGGCGGCCTTTTCGGCGGCCAGCGCCACCTTGGCCTGCTCCACCAGATCGGTGAACCCGGCCGCGTCCTTCACGGCGATGTCGGCCAGAATCTTGCGATCCAGCTCCACGCCGGCCTTCTTCAGGCCGTTGATCAGTTGCGAGTAGCTGAAGTTGTTCAGCTTGGCGGCAGCCGAGATGCGCACAATCCACAACGAGCGGAACTGGCGCTTCTTCTGCTTGCGGCCGGTGTAGGCAAACTTCAGGCCGCGTTCCACGGCCTCCTGAGCTGCCTGATAGAGCTTGGATTTGGTAAGGAAGTATCCACTGGCTCTCTTCAGAATCTTCTTGCGGCGGTCACTCCGCTTGGTACTGCGTTTTACGCGGGGCATAACATCTTCTCCATTTTGCGTTCGGTGATGCG
>VFSW01002852.1_pt1 | contig 26041 bp, 22 predicted proteins | sample 5358111 | NCBI WGS metagenome assembly VFSW01 (sample SAMN11554181, study PRJNA540505) | mine drainage metagenome | isolation source: sediment from site ElyBrook_90M | place: USA: Ely Copper Mine, Vershire, VT | collected 2017 | reverse complement strand
CGCCTACGGCGACGCCGACGGCGGTATGTTCGCAGCCTAAGACCACGGACGATTGCAAGGACGGCGCCTGGCAGAACTTCTGCGATCCGTCATTCCCGAACCAAGGTCAGTGCGTCAGTTGGGTAAATCACAACACTTAGGGAGCATGAAGAATGAACCTCGGCGGCGGGCGATCAAGAACTTTGATTCGCCTGCCCCGAAGAGGCGCAAGGTGCAAGGCTTCAGGTCCGGCCGGGGCGACTCGTCGGGTCAGTCAAGGGTCGGCGGTATCGAATGTGTGCGGAACGCAGAAGACCGCGCATGCGCCACAGGGAGCAACCTTCTCGGCGCAGGTCTGCACGAGCGACGCAGTTGACAAGGTCAACCTGCGGTTCCACTACAGCGACGATTCGGCCGGCGGATGGAGCGGGACCGCGAGCGTGATTCCATAGGCTTGTTCCGGCCGCGATCGTGGTCGTTGCCGTCGCGGCCGGCAGCCGTCGCGTGATTGCCTGCGGGCGGACCGCGACCCTAAGGTCGGGCGCTGGGATTGACGATTGCGAGGTAATCCAGGAAACCGCGTCCGGAAGATCGCTCAAGCGCCGCGATGATGACTCACTTGAGCTGAAGCCTGAATCGCTGCCAAACGACTGCCAATCTCCGCCGAAAAAGACCGATCACCAGCGAACTCGATTCCAACAAAATCCGCATTTGTTATAGCGTGTTCGAGGGTGATCTCCCATTTCGTTCATTAGTAATCAGCAGGTCGTCGGTTCGAATCCGACGGGTGGCTCCAATAGAATCAGGTTCCTGACACTCTTGGTGCGAAATGGATTGGCGAGGCGAATTGTTGTACATCCACGTTGCACCGAATGCATCGACAGCGATGCAAGCGCTGCCCGAAGCGCGACTGATCGCCAGCGTCGGTATCGAAGGCGACCGTTATGCGATGCGGCTCGGCACATACTCGTCGAAACTCAACATCGATCGCCAGGTGACGCTGATCGAAGTCGAGACGCTTGAAGCGCTCGCTCGCGACCGCAACGTCGAGCTTGCGCCCCACGAGCACCGGCGCAATCTGACTACGCGCGGTGTGCCGCTCAATCATCTCGTGGGGCAATATTTTCGTATTGGCGACAGCGTGCTTTACGGGGGACGGCTGAACACGCCCTGCATCTATCTCGAAAACCTGGTCGGTAGACCGGTGTTCAAACCGCTGCTCAACCGCTCCGGCCTGAACTGCAGGATCATCGTTGGAGGAATCGTACGCGTCGGCGACCGCATCGACTGGTGCGACCCAGGCTCGCTCGAGGTCAGCGCTCGGCGGGCGAACGAAGCAAATCCGCTTGGGAAGCCTCCTGAGGCCTAAATCCTTTCGGCGCCCGCCCGGCGCACCACCCGCGAGCCGCTACTCCAAGTGAACAGGTGTATTCGTGTCGCGGCTCGCTATGCTTCCGCGTCAACCGGGAAGACGATGACGAACACCGCCTGCCAGCGGTTTTCACGCTTCGAATATACGCGAACATAACGTTGATCGACCACGCGATCGGGATGCGAAATGCGGACGCGTCCCCACGTCACTGCGGTGGGTGTGAACATCTGCATGCCCGCTTCGCTGAAGAGAACCGTGGCTCCCTCGGGGGTCGGTCGCATCAAGTCGGCTTTGCCACCCGTTCGGCCGTCGGAAGAGTTCGCACGAAAATCGTCGGCCAGGATTTCAGCGAAGGCCGAACGATCATTGCGCAGATAAACTCCGTTCCACGAGCGATCCAGTTCCCTTACCGCTCGATCGTCCGTCGAAAGGGGGGCGTTGTCCATTTGGCCTCACCTCGAAATGCAATCTGATGGATGTAAGCGGGCGGCCGCATACTTGCCAATGCTCGCCGGAAGCGCGAATATGCAACACAAATCAACCATTGGGCGGCGTCCTCTGGATGCGTCAGCCCGACCAAGGAGCTCAAGATGCGAGAAGCGGATATAGTATCCACCGCCCGCACGCCGATCGGGAAAGCCTATCGCGGTGCTTTTAACGACATCGAGTCGCCATCGATGGCGGCTCCGGTAATCAAAGAAGCGGTTTCACGCGCGCGCCTGGAACCCGGTGAAATCGACGACGTGATCATGGGCGCCGCGCTCCAGCAGGGAACCCAGGGCTTCAACGTTGCGCGCCAGTGCGTGATAGCTGCGGGATTGCCGGTCAGCGTCGCGGGGCAGAGTGTTGACCGCCAGTGCTCGTCGGGCCTGATGAGCATCTCGATGGGCGCCAAGCAGATCGTCGCCGACGGCATGCAGGTCGTGGTGGCCGGCGGCGTCGAATCGATAAGCCTGGTTCAGAACGCGCACATGAATGCTTTTCACCAGGCCGATCCGATCGTGCTGCAGCGCGCGCCCGCGATCTACATGGCGATGATCGACACCGCCGAGGTGGTATCGAAGCGCTACAAGATCTCGCGTGAAGCACAGGACGAATATTCCTTCAAGAGTCAGCAGCGGACGTTTGAAGCGCAGGAAGCCGGCCGTTTTAACGACGAGATCATTTCGACCACGGTGACCAAGCGCTTCGATGACAAAAAGACCGGCGAGACGACCAAGCAGCAGGTCACGCTCGATCGCGACGAATGCAACCGGCCTGGGACCACGCTCGGCGGGTTGGCCTCTCTGCCGCCGGTCAAGGGACCCGGCGGTTTCATCACGGCCGGCAACGCGAGCCAACTTTCCGACGGCGCCTCAGTCTGCGTGCTGATGGAGCGCAAACAGGCCGAGCAGCGCGGGCTGAAGCCGCTCGGCATCTACCGGGGCATGGCGGTGGCGGGATGCGAACCTGACGAGATGGGAATCGGACCGGTGTTCGCGGTACCCAAACTGCTGGAACGCAACGGACTTCGCATCGACGACATCGGCTTGTGGGAACTCAACGAGGCGTTCGCGTGCCAGGTGATCTACTGTCGCGACAAGCTGGGAATTCCTGACGAGCGGCTCAACGTGAATGGCGGCGCGATCTCGATCGGACATCCCTACGGGATGAGCGGATCGCGAATGACCGGGCATGCGCTGATCGAGGGCAAGCGGCGCGGCGTCAAATACGGTGTGGTCACGATGTGCGTCGGGGGCGGCATGGGCGCCGCCGGGCTGTTCGAAGTGGCTTGAACCACGTCGCGACCCGGCGCGCAGACGCGGCGATTGACGCGTGTAATTTCGTTCGGCTGAGTCAGTGTAAGGAATTCGACCGTGCGAGGAAAATGATTTGCCCGAGCAGAAGCCGATCAGAGTCGCCGTCATTGGCGGTGGATGCGCCGCGATTTCGGCGGCCTTCGAACTTAGCCGCCCGGCGCACAACGGCAAATACCACGTAACAATCTATCAGCTGGGCTGGCGTCTCGGCGGTAAAGGAGCTTCGGGCCGGGGGCCCGCCGATCGAATTGAAGAACACGGACTTCATCTATGGATGGGATCCTACGAGAACGCATTTCGGCTGATACGCGAGTGTTATGCGGAATTGAAGCGCGATCGGCGCAAGTGCAGAATCGCGGACTGGCGTGACGGATTCTCACCGGCGCCTTTCATCGGTCTGGCTGAGCGATCGCAAAGCGGCACTTACTGGAACTTTTTGACTTACTTTCCGCCCGGTGACGGTCTGCCGGGCGATCCTCTCAGCCAAAACGATCCTTTCACCGTGACTTCCTATCTTGCACGAACGGCCAGCATCTTGCGGACGCTGCTGCTTGCGGTGCAAGCGAGTCGCAGCAGCCGAGCCGCGACCGTCACGGTGCGCAACCCATCCCGGGCGCGACGCTCCAATCAGTCGAAGGCGAAAGCTGCTGAGGCGCAAGGCGAACAGTCCGCGCGGTTAGCGCGCCTCCTGGGGCTGGGCGCGATTGCCACGGCGACGGGTCTTATCGAGGCGGTCGAGATGCTCGAGACGGCATTTGCGCCGCGCTCCATCCTTCCAGTCAATAGTATTGCGCAACTTCTTGAAATGATCACGTCGAGCGCTCGGCGTCAACTCGAGTCACTGATTGAGAACGATGCCGAGCTTTCGGTGCTTTGGCAGGGGATCGATCTGGCGACGGCGGCGATGCGTGGGATACTTCGCTTTGGGCTGGTATCAGACCCGCGAGGTTTCGACGCGATCAACGACTATGACTTTCGCGAGTGGTTGCGAATCAACGGGGCGTCGGAGCGCTCCCTGGAATCGGCTTTTATCCGCGGCGCCTACGATCTCGTCTTTGCCTACGAAGATGGCGACTATGATCGTCCGCGGCACGGGGCCGGTGTCGCGCTGCGCGGTGCGTTGCGGATGCTGTTCAGCTCGCGCGGCTCAATCTTCTGGAAAATGCATGCTGGAATGGGAGATACCGTCTTTGCACCGATGTATGAATTGCTCAAAAAGCGCGGAGTAACCTTCAGATTCTTCCATCGCCTCGAAAGAGTAAGACTGGCGGATGCGGCGGACCTCGCGCAAGGAGAACGTGCCTACGTCAAAGCGCTGGAGTTCGACGTCCAGGCTAAGGTCAGGAACGGAAAAGAGTATTCGCCATTGATAGATGTAGGAGGACTCCCGTGTTGGCCATCGAAGCCTGATTACTCGCAGTTGATCGATGGGAACGCCTTTGAGCACGAAGAACGAGACTTCGAATCGCATTGGGATCGCAGAAAAGTCGCGACTAAGACCTTGCGCGTGATCGACGATTTCGATTTCGTCGTGTTAGGTGTAGGACTAGGAGCTATTCCATACGTTTGCCAGGAACTTATCCAACGCGATCAACACTGGCGCGATATGGTGACTCACTTGAAGACTGTGAGTACCCAGGCTTTTCAGATCTGGCTGCGCAACGACATGGAGCAACTGGGATGGAGCGATCCGCCGCTGGCGCTGTCGGCGTTCGTGCACCCGTTCGAGACGTGGGCTGACATGAGCCATCTGATTCGGGAGGAGCGCTGGAAGGTCAGTCCGCGAGCTATCGCTTACTTCTGCAGTGTGCTGAATGATCCGTCGTCGCCGGAGGAATTCTCCGCAATTGAGTACCCGAAACGGCGGCGTCTGGACGTTCGGGAAAACGCAATTCACTTTCTCAATAACGAAATCGTTCAGCTATGGCCTAAGGCGGCAAAACGGCGCGGCGGATTCAAATGGGACCTCCTGATGGACCCTAAGCAGAAAGCTGGTCGCAGAGATGGCGGCGGCGCTCAAACCAGCTTTAAGTCTCAGTATTGGACGGCGAATGTAAGTCCGAGTGAACAGTACGTCCTTTCGCTGCCCGGCACCCAGAAGTATCGCATCTCACCACTCGATAACACCTATGATAACCTCACGATAGCTGGCGACTGGACGACCTGCGGGCTGGATGCAGGCTGCGTGGAGGCGGCGGTGATTTCCGGCAGACTGGCGGCACACGCGATTTCGTCTTTGCCGGCCCTTGAAGAGATCGTCGCTTACGACCATCCTTGAGCGCGGGGAACATGAGCGATCGAAAACGACTTCGTCGCGCCGATCCGGCAAGGATTGCGCCGGTGCGCAATTTCTCAAGGTTCTACAGCCGTCTCGATTCCGGGAACGGTAACAATTCAGCCAAGCCGGCACAGTCCGAGGCGCCGCCCAAAGTCCGGAACGCGGGACCGTTGGCCGAGGGAGTCGAACTTGCGTATAGCGTTATCGACAAGTATATAGCCGATGGGCGGCGGACCGCCGAAGACATCAACAGTCAGCCTTACCCAACTCGCGCGCCGACCGACAACCTGCAAGACATCCTGGAAAGGATGCTGCGCTTCCAATCCGAAATGCTTCCGCTCTGGATCGAGACGCTCGCCACACTGGTGAAAGTAGATCCATCGCGAAATGGCTCAGCTACGATCCAGGAAGGGTGGCCCGATTCGAACGGCAGTCCGAAATCCGAAACGATGGCAGTATCCATCGAAGTAGTCTCACGTCGACCCGTCCAGGTGTCGGTGCAGCTTCGGCCCAATGTGGAAGCTCGATCACTCGTCGCGCTGGGCCTGAACGCAGTCGATCCGGGGAAGCCAGTGATGACCGATATCAGTTTAATGCCCGACGAAATCCCGGGCCGCATTAAACTGCGTCTTCGAATACCTGAGAACCAACCTCCAGGTACTTACTCCGGCGTTATTGTGGATCGCGACAGCGGCGAGACCCGAGGGACGCTAAGTATCCGTATTGCGGATTAGTCGATTGTACCGGCTATAGAACTGTGAGCGTTACTACATCACTGGTATCCGCGATGCTGCGTGAGTATGGGGACCTTACACGGGCGGCCCTCAAACAGTACTTGCCGTCCAGAGAACCGCGGCGCTATCTGTACGATCTGCTCAGCGACTATCCGCAACGCGGCGGGAAGATGATGCGTCCGAGCATGTGCATCGCGGCGGCCCGTCTCTTCGGTGCGCCGCTCGAGAACGCGATGCATACCGCGGTCGCGATCGAAATTCTGCATAACGCTCTGCTCATCCACGACGACATCGAAGATGGGAGCGAAGAACGGCGTGGCCAGCCGACCCTGCATATTCTGCACGGCATGCCGCTCGCGCTCAACGCAGGCGATACGTTGACGCTGATGAGCTTAAGACCATTGCTCGACAATCGAGCCAGGATTGGCGAACGGCTCACGCTCAGGATCATCGAAGAGACCGAGCGCATGGCGCGAGAGTGCGCGGAAGGTCAGGCCATGGAGCTCGGATGGCGCCGGTACAACACCACTGAAATAGGCGACGCTGACTACCTGGAGATGGTCCTTAAGAAGACTTGCTGGCTCGCGACGATATATCCTGTCCGCGTCGGAGCGTTGATCGGGAGCCGCGGTTCAGCGGATCTGGATCCATTCATACGTTACGGATTCTTTCTCGGCGCGGCGTTCCAGATCCAGGACGACCTGCTGAATCTGGTGGGCGACGACGGCTATGGCAAGGAGATTAACGGCGATATCTGGGAAGGCAAACGCACGTTGATGTTGATTCATACCATACGGGAGTCGACGGCGGCTGAGCGCGCGCGATTGTTGCGAGTCTTATGCCGGCCGAGAGAAGGCCGAAACCTTTCCGCGGTCCGCTGGACCCGCACGCTGATGCATACGTATGGATGCCCCTAGTATGCGCGTAAGATAGCAAACGGATTGGCGGGCGCGGCGCTGCATGAGTACTCGCTTATCAGCGCCGGACTGCCGGACTCGCGCGACAAACAGTTCCTTGAACAAATGGTCACGTGGGTAATCGAACGGAACTAGGGGGAAGCGCAATGGCCAAGAAGAAACGCCGGACGAGTCGAAGAAGGAAGCCCGCGGAGATCGCACTGCCGGAATTCAATTTGGCGCTCGGCGAGTTTCTGGCACTCCCAGAGCATCTCGAGCAGAAATACAGCGACGTGGTGACGGAAATATTTCCGCTCAAAGCCAACATGAGCCGGCTCCAGGATTTTTGCAACACCTATCTCAATCTGGACGAGGACGCGCCGCTGTACTTCAAACCAGCGGTTCCATGGGTCTTGATGCAGGTGGTCGACTACGGGCAGATGGCCGTGACATCGAGCAACCTGGGATGGTTCTCGCAGCATGAACTGGCGTTTGGAGTCCCGCTCGGGTGCTACAAGAAGGAGAAGAATAAGTGGGTCTTTGTCGATTGGGCGATGGTGTTCCCATTCATCTTCGTGGATAACCCGCTTTCCATGTCCGGCGGCCGCAAGATCTACGGATGGTCCAAGTCCGGAATCAAGATCGACGATACCCTGTCAATCCTGGAGGCAGGTAGCGCGCGCCGCCTGGTCGGCATCAGCCTCGTCACGTCAGGCACTAACTATGGAGAACGCTCAGGCACCGAGGAGTTTCTTCAGATCTTTCAACGCCGGCCTTTCATATCGGCGAGCACCGCAGTTACCGATCTGTTGGGCGCGGTTCCACGGGCACTGGCAAGTTCCATAACCGCAGCCTATAGCATCTTCGAAACTACGGGCCTTTTCCCCCTAGGATACTCCGATCGCGATATTGAATCGCTGCGGCAGGTGTTGGCTCGATTTTACGGATTGGTGAATTCGACTGTGCCGGGTTCCTTTCGCGCGCCACCGGAAAGGACGACATCGAAGCAGCCTTCTGACAGTGGTTCCGGAATCGCTCCATTCAACGTCATCACCATGAAACAAATCCGCGATGTGCATAGTTCATCGGCCGCATGCTTTCAAGCGATCGTTGGATCGAAAATGCAGATTGAGAGAACGATCGACGGGGGTTCTCTTTTCGATCCTCTTTCGGGAGACATGGCCGGCGGAATTTACATCAACCTTCTCAACACTCCGGTGCAGCCGATTGTGCAGATGCTGGGACTCGAGACTTCTGAATACTCGAGCGTTGGAAAGAAGCCGGCAGCGACGCTGCGACCCATGATGCCGTTCTGGCTAAAGATGGATCTGAGCTATGGGCTGGCGGACTCGCAATACTGGCGCACAAGTGCCACCGACTGGACCGTCGGCGATACTCTCAAACAGATCCCCCACCGAGAGATTGCTTACCTGAACGTGGGCAGCGGCGCGAGCGAGGAAGTAAGCGGCCCGTACCATTTCCCACAGATGACACTTCGCGTCATGCCGCTGCGAGCGGAAAAAGCCAAGTTGCAGGATTTGCTCGATAGGTATCTGGAGAATGATTTCTTCAAATTCGAAGTCGCCGGCCAGATCAAAGACGAGCTCGGACCGCACGGAGTCGTATGCCTAATAGGTGCCAACTTCGAAGACATGACTGCCGGCGGCGATCCGGACACCAAGTATTCGGATCGCGAGCTAACGTTCGCGGTGCCTGTGCTGTGGTCGGAGAAGCGAAACCCCCGCATCAAGAGTCCGGCGTTGATTCCGCTATATGTCTTCGCGGGCACCGATTGGAACGCCGTGACTTTGTCCGAAGTATATGGCCAACAGTGCCTGAAGGCGAAATTGGTCAATCCGGATAGCTCCTGGCTGGTCGATGCCACGGCACCGCGCACAACCGAACCTCTTGTGACCGTCAAGACTGAGCTCTTTCCCGAACTTGGGAAGAGTCAGGAAGCAAAGAACACCACCGTGATCGAGATTCTTTCGGCACCCGGAGCGGCGAGCCGCGGTTCAATCGCAAATTACTTGACGGAGCTGGGGTTGGGTCACTTTCTGACCGGAAATGAGTTTCATAGCGTCTCGCTAAAGCAGGTCATGGATGCCAAAGACTGTACGCTGGCGAATTACCAGGCGGTCGTTGCGCTGCTTCGCCAATTCACTGGGCGCAAGGGCTCCGGGGGAAACCCGGCGACAGGAACGCTGGCGCCGCTTTCAATCAGGATCTTCGACTATCCAACTTTCCCTATCGTCGATGCACTGGGACTGATTCCGGAAGCGCGTGATGACACCGGACCATATCCGATATTTACATTAAAACCGATCGATCCATTCTGGGTGTCGGGCATGATGGTTGGCGATACGGGCCTTGAGATGTGCTCACGAGTGGGAACGAGTTGGCGTCGCAACCCGCGCTTCGATACCAGGGTTTCCGATATGCGAAAGGCATCCGCGCGTAAACCGATTGCAATCAAGCGAAAGAGGCGAAAACCATAGCAAGAACTTTGACGCTAAGTGCAATAGCCAATCTTACGATACCATTTGATTGCATCGACGATCGTCTCAGAGACGGGCCGCGGAGCGACGCCGAGCTGAGACATTTGGTCGCTGGGAACCAGATAGTCGAACAGAGTGGCCATCATCATCCCGCCCGACGGTAGGCGGGTTCTTTCACCGATGACGCCCAACATCAATTCCATCGAGTAAGCACCCGCAAGCGCGAACGTTGCCGCCGTCGAAATCCTCGGGCGAGGGACTCCACCGAGCTCGCATATAAGCGAATACAATTTGTCGGTGGAAATATCGTGACCGCTCATCTGAATCGGCTGGCCGTAACGTTCGGTATCTATCGCCGCACCGATTGCAGCAGCTACATCGCGCACGTCGATCACGTTAAGCATCTGGGAGATGGACGACGGGATTTCTCCGCGTAGCAGTAACGGAATCGTGCAGAGGTCGCGGTCGTGCAAGTCCCACGGCCCGAGGCAGTAAGTTGGATTCGCGATGACCACTGGAAGTCCGCGGCGACTCGCGTCAAGCATTTGCGATTCGATAAGCTCCTTTACCTCGAAGTAGGGATGCGCGAGTTTCATCAACTCATGCTTGAAACGTTGCGCATCCGTACGAGGGCGGACCAGAGTAACGAACGAGCCGACGTAAACGAGCCGCGCCTTGTGCCTGCGAACGGCATCGAGCAGGATACGCGTGCGCCGCTCGGCATGCGCAATCGGATCCTTGCCGAACTCGCTGACGGGAGAAAATACGTGCAGTGGATAAGGCGCGGCGGCGTCCACCACCAGATCGTGACCATCTATCCATTTGTCAAGCAGACCTGGTGTGTCGCTATCTCCAGATAGGTAGCGGACCGAAAGGCCCGATAGGTTGGCCGGGGGTACGCTCCGCCGACCGCACGCGGTAATCCGGTAATTCCTGTCAAGGAAAGCGCGAACGATTGCGTTGCCGAGATGCCCCGATGCGCCAATGACGAGGGCCTTAACAGTTGACCGTCGCGCCACTGACGTGAGCCGGCTTCAACGAGCGAGCGAAGAAATAGGGCGCTTCGGATCAGCGGCAGGCACTGAAGTCGATTTAAGACCGGCCAGCATGGACTTCGCGGCTAAGAGCTCTGGCCAGTCAAATCCTTCGCTGAACCAATCGTGAATAGGTTGTAGGAGTGGAAGGGCCTCCGCTTGTCTGCCACTCTCGACGAGCATCCGGCTAAGACTCACCGCCGCGCGCAATTCCAGTGTTTTCGCGCTGCGCGCGCGAGCAATTTCGACAGCCTTGAGGAAGCTCTGCTCGGCCTCAGACGCAGCCTTCGAGACTCCGGTCGAAGTGGAAGAGGCGCGGGCCGCCTGCTTCAACTTCAGTTCACCGTGAATCCTGTATATTTCGGACTCAACGTATCGCTCGTCATTTCGTTCCATCAACTCGCGAGCTTCGGCCAATAGCGCCAGTCCTATGTCAACCTGCCCCAGGTTGCCCAGGGCCTCCGCGATTGAGGATCGCGCCCACGTATGAGCCAGCTCATAGCCTGCCGCCGCGAAGCCGCCTGGGTTGCCACCGCCAGCCGTCATCTGATCTATTTTTCCCTGAGATGCCGAAGCGATCACGCGATACGCGATCAGCGACTCTGCAAAAAATGAAAATCCATATTCTTTGGTAAGCGCGAGGCCCTCTACTATTACTCTTTCCGCGCCAGCGTAGTCACGGCGCATCGAGTAGTACATGCCGATCATAGAGAGGCACCAGGTGAGGGTGAATGGGTACCCCAGGTCGCGAGCAATTCTGATCGCCTCTTGCGCTTGTTTCTCGGCTTGATCGGGATAACCAAGAATCCAAAGTGTCATCGCGTCGAAACTGTGACAGCTGACACAAGGATCCTGGCCGAATTGAAAGGCGAGTGGTTTGTGCCTTTGCCGATCGTACAATCTGCGGCCTCGCTCCAGGCATTCGTGCGCTTCGGTAAATTGACCCTTGAAGAATCGACTGCAGCCCGAAGCCCAATCGGCCTGAACGAGCATTCCGTCATTCTGCATGCGCGGCGCCAGTCGGGTCATTTCGTCGGTGTAGCTGATTGCCATCGTGTGCTCACCGCGAACCAGGTGGTAGCTCCAGAGTCCGGAAAGCACCGAGAAAAGCTTGTGGTCGTCGTCAAGACTCTGGCATAACTCGTGAGCGCGCCTATAGGTGCTTCCCATTTCAGGTGCGTACCACCCCTTGGTGGCCAGGAGCGCCAGGCCGTAGTCGATTTGTATATCCAGTTCACGCCGCGCCCGTTCTTGTGAGTAAGGCAATACCTTGAGCAGCTCCAGCGCATTCTGGAAGTAACGAAGTGCTCCTTCGTAAGCGCTCTGCTTAAGTGCTTGTTGTGCGGCGAGCGCCAGGAACTGAACGGTCTTATCGGGATCGGCCGCGCGGCCTGCTTGCCACAGGTGATGCGCGAGATCTCCGGCTTGATCCTCGAGGGCATTGACGTGAACGCGCTCGATTCCGCTAACCACATTGAGATGGAGCCGCTGGCGACGCGGCGTGGAGAGGTCAGTAAGAACTACGTTGCGAATAAGTTCATGCGAAAACTGAAAGCTCGCCTCCGGGTAGCCCAAGGTCGAGTAAATCAGCCCCGCCTTTTCCACTTCTTCAACGCAATCCAGCAGCGCGTCCGCATCGAGGTTGGTCGAGGCTTCAAGCAGCTCGAAAGTGAACGATCGTCCGATGACCGCGGCAGGGCCAAGAATCTTTCGCGCTTCATCGCTTAGTCGAGCGAGCCGCCGTCCTATTACTAACCGTAGACTTTGCGGGACATCGATCTCCGCAAGATTTACATCCTTGCGAAACTCTCCAGTTGCATCTATCAGTTTGCCGCGCTCGACCAGATGGCGAAAAAGCTCCTCGATGAAGAAAGGATTGCCGTCAGTACCTGAGAAGATAAGGTTCACGACAGCCTGCGGTGGCTCTTTTCCACTGAGCGCGCGAATCATTTCAACAACGCCACTCTGCGGCAGACCGCGCAGGTTGATCCGCTCGAGCATATGGATCCGCAACAACTCGTCGAGAGTCTGCGCGAGAGGTCCGCCGGAATCGATCTCGTTGTCGCGAAAGGTACCCAGCATAAGCACGGGAAATTTCGAGATCGATCGCGCGATATGATTCAGCAGCGACAGTGTTCCTTCGTCGGCCCAATGCAAGTCTTCGAAAAGCAGGAGAATGGGACCGTTTGCCGCGGTCCTGCCGAGGAGTTCCACCACGGCGTTGAAGAGGATGCGGCGAGACTGTTCCGGCGAAAGTTCCAGCGGGGGCGGAATGTCCGGGAAAAGTCGGCGCAGCTGAGGCATCAAGCGGGCCATCTCGCCCGCGTCATTCCCGAGCGCGGTTCGGAAGGCCTCCTGGCTTGCCGATTGAGCCATCGCCGACTCGAGAATTTCGACGAACGGGTTGAAAGGAAGGGAATTCTCGCGATCGTAACAGCTGCCGACCAGCGTAACGAATCCACGAGCCGAAGCTTCTGCGGCGAACTCGGCGGCAATTCGGGTCTTGCCGACGCCGAGCGCGCCTCCAATCATTACCACTCCGCCCTCGCCGCCAAGTGCGCGCTCCAACATCCGGCTCAGCACCGAGCGTTCCGTTTCCCTGCCGACGAAGGTGGTGCGATCGCCGAGCGATTGCACGAGACTGGTTTCGGGCCGGGAAAAAACCGGAGCAGAGACTTCGACGGCTACTGAGGTTTTGACGCCGTCGTCGAGAGAGAATCTCCACGTTATCGGGCTTCGTGAATTCGCGAGATAGCAACTGAACGATCCAGTTCTGATCGATCGATCCAGCAGGTCGCCCAACTGGCCGTTGCGCTCGGAGATCTTTTGCAGCGCGGATTTGATGGCGCGGGTGACGTTGAGTCTTGCGCGTTCGGCCGCCGATCCCGCGCGCCGATCGCGTCCGCCGAGACCGACGGCACGAGCGAACTCGCGAAGTATAAAATCAATCTCGTTCTCGACCCGCGCCGCGCGGTCCTCGTCACCGCGTTCGCGCAGGTCCTCCAATTGCTCTCTCAACTCGGCGATTCTGCGCTGGTATTCCTGTTTAGCCTTGGCATCGAGCATCTCGCCCGCGTCGCCGAGTCCGCCGATGCTGACAGTAGCGCCGCCGAGTAGCGATGCTTTATCCGTCCTCTCGAGATCGGCGGCGGTGCCCGCGCTGGGACCGCTCAGGAGATCGAGCGAATGAAATTCCTCACCAGGATGCTGCAACAGACGCTGAATGTAGCCGAGGCCTTTGATGTCCTTCAGCGAAAAACTGGTGTTGCCGTAGCCGACGGTCCAGAACTCGCCGCTGCAGCCGAAGACTCCTGTCTGCGCGGTCGCAACTGGATTCGGCCTGGGATGGCTTCGACTCTCGGGCGAGCCGCCATCATTCTGTGTCACTCAAATCCCCTCGATCGACCGTCGCATCATTCCGGAATTGACTCGGAACCGAGGAATCTTGTAGATGCGCGTCGATACGCCCCAACGACAAACCTTGGGCCGACGCTACCATCCGCCTACACTAGTGTAAATGCGGCGGCTCAATATACATTTTCGAATTGAACTGCGTAAACAAGAATAGCCAGTTCTCGCGCCGCGGTACCATGTAGAAGAGACTGGAAGAGGCACTGATGGATCCCAACGGAAAGGTGGCGTTAATCACAGGCGGCGCACGGATCGGGCAGGTCGTGGCCGGCGCTCTAGCAAATCGCGGATGCTCGCTATCGTTGACCTATCGCGACTCGCGCGACGCCGCCGAAATGACGGCTGACGCGGCGAGAGCAGCGGGCGTCAAGGCGACGGTGCTTCGTGCGGACGCGACCGATGAGACCGACGTCGCGGAGGCTGTCAGAGAAACGGTGAAGTCGCTGGGGCGCCTCGATATTTTAATCAACATGGCCGCGGTATATCAGAAGACGTCGAATCCGGATGGCGCACGCTGGTCCGCTATCCAGGACGCCAACGCGAAGAGCGCGTTTCTGTATTCGGTTCATTCGGCGCCCATCATGAAACAAAATGGCGCCGGGCGAATTGTGAGCTTCTCGGACTGGCTGCCGGTGACCGGCCGCCCGCAGTACAAGGATTACGTTCCCTACTACGTATCGAAAGCATCGGTCGCCGCGCTGACCGAGGCGCTGGCGCTGCAGCTCGCGCCGGAAATTCTCGTCAACGCGATCGCGCCCGGCCCGATTCTGGCGCCCCCCAACCTGACCGCCGAAGACAATGCGCAAGTGCTCGCGGCGACACCGCTGGCGCGATGGGGCGGCGCGGAAGAGATCGCCAAGACGGTGCTATTTTTCATCGAGACGGATTTCGTGACCGGCGAATTCATCCGGGTCGATGGCGGCCGTCATCTCTCCTGACAAAATTGTAATCTATCCCCAGACTTGCCTTGCGACTTCGACCACCAGCTCGAGCTTGGCGCGTTGATCCGCCGCCGAGATGCGATTGCCGGGTGCGGTGCTCGCAAAGCCGCATTGCGGGCTGATTGAGAGCTGATCGAGGTCGATGAATTTCGAGGCCTCGTCGATGCGGCGCTTGAGTGAATCCTTCGATTCGAGCTCCGGGAACTTGCTCGAGACCAGTCCGAGCACGACGGTTTTGTTTTTTGGCACCAGCCGCAGCGGTTCGAAACCGCCGGCACGCGGCGTGTCGTATTCCAGAAAGTAAGAGTCAACGTTGATCTGGTTGAACAGCGTGTCGGCCACCAGGTCGTAACCGCCCTCAGCGCTCCAATGACTTTGATTGTTGCCGCGGCAGATGTGCATCGAGAGTTGCAACCCCGGTGGGCGCCCCGCAAACGCGCGGTTCATCAGGGCCGGATAGGTATCGAGCAGCAGCGTGCGAGCGTCGTCGCCACGCTTGCGCAACGGCTCCCGGATTCGCGGGTCGCTCAGTGACGCGAGCGTGGTTTCGTCGATCTGCACGTATGCGCACCCGGCATCGGCAAGTACTTTCAATTCCTGGTGGAACGCATCGACGATGTCGTCCCAGAAAAGATCGAGGTCGGGATAAACCTCTTTGCTGATATTCTCGCGGCCGGCGCGGAAATGGATGATGGTCGGCGACGGAATCGTAATCTTCGGAGTGCGGTTGGTTGCCGCCCGGAGAAACTTGAAGTCGTCAACGTGGATCGGGGCATGCCAGCGCATCCGCGCCTGTACTCGCGGGACCAGCAGAGGAAGCTTATGGCCCTCACGGTCGATGAAATAAACTTCGTCGATCGACGATGGATCATAAGCGACCGTGCCGCCTCCGAGGCCGCGGAAATAGAAGTCTGAATAAAAAATCTCGCGGCGATATTCGCCGTCGGTGACCGATTGAAGGCCGACACTTTCCTGGAACGCCACTGCCTCGCGAATCGATGAATCCTCAATCGCGCGCAATTCTTCGGCGGTGATTTTGCCTGCCGCGCGGTCGGCGCGAGCCTTCAGCAATCCGGCCGGGCGCAGCAGACTGCCGACGGGGTCGGCGCGAAATGGAGGGTCGTGCGGTGAATCAACTGCCATTGAAGCCTCCTGATAGATGAAGCGTGGTCAGCGGAACGCGCCAACCCGCGCGACGACTCGATCGACGAAAGCGCCGGCCGACCCAAGGTACATAGCGGGATTGGTAACGCGATCGATCTCGGCATCGGTCAGATGCGGCCGCAACTCATGATCATCGCGAAGAATTGTTGCCAGCGGCACGCCTTCGGCGATCGACTGGTTGCAGGCGCGCGCGACCGCCGCCTCCGCGGTGGCACGACCGATCCTGGGAACCAGCGCAGTCGCGATTGCTTCAGCCATTATCAAGCCACCAGTGAGATCGAGATTTCGCCGCATCCGCTCCGTGTCGATCGTCATGCCGCCGGCAATCGAACGCGCGTGAGCCAACGCACCGGCGGTGAGAGCTACGGATTGCGGCAGCGCGAGCGCCTCGCTTTGCCAGGGCCCGGTCGCACGCTCGTGATCGGCAATCATCGCCCCAAGCATCACCGGCACGAGCGCATGCACGGCGCGAGTCGCACCCAGGATATACTCGCTCGCGATTGGATTGCGCTTTTGCGGCATGGTGGACGAGCCGCCGCGACCCTCTTCGTGCGGCTCGGATACTTCGCCAACTTCAGTCTGCGTCATCAAGCTGATGTCGAGCGCGAATTTCGACAGGCTTCCGCAAATCAACCCCAGCAGCGCCGCAGTTTCGGCAGAGCGATCGCGCTGCGCATGCCACGGCAAATCCGGAACGCCGAGCGCGAGTTCGCGCGCGAGTCCTTCGACCACCGCGGGTCCATCAGCGCCGAGCGCCGCCAACGTTCCCGCCGCGCCGCCGAACTGGACGACGAGAATTCTGGGCGCGGCCTGATCCAATCGCTCGACGTGAGTGACCAGTGGCGACGCCCACACCGCGCACTTGAGGCCGAAGGTGGTCGGGACCGCGTGCTGAAGATGGGTACGGCCGGCAATCGGCGTGTCGCGAAATTGTGCGGCTCGATCAGCGAGCGCGCGAGCGAGCGCGATCAAGTCGCGACGCACTATTGCAAACGCGTGCCGCAGTTGCAGCACGAGCGCGGTATCGAGGATGTCCTGAGTGGTCGCGCCAAGATGGATGTAACGCGCGGCCTCGTCGCCCGCGATACGGCCAAGCTCCTTCACCAGCGCGACGACGGGATAGCCGACGCGGCGCGTGCTCTCCGCGATGTAGTCGAGCCGCAGGTTCTCGATCCGAGCGGCGCGGCCGATCGCGTCGGCGACGGGCGCGGGCACCATGCCGATTTTCGATTCCGCGCGGGCAAGGGCAGCCTCGACATCGAGCATGAACTGCAGATGAGAACGATCGGAAAAAAGATCGCGGACTTCGTCGGTGCCGTAGAGTCCGCCGAAAATTTGAGAGTCGGCAGGGTGCATGCTCATAGGTCGAAGAACACCGTCTCGTTCTCTCCTTGCAGCACGATGTCGAAGCGCAACACACCGTTCTCGATTCGAGCGACAAGTGTCGCACGTCGCTCGGGCGCGACGGTCTTCAGCACAGCATCGGTGGCGTTCAGCGGCTCGCCGGGAAAGTAGATTCGAGTGATCAGCCGCTTCAACAACCCCCGCGCGAAAATGGATACGTTGATATGCGGCGCTTGGAGTAGATTACCGGGACCGGGGACCGCGCCGGGTTTGATCGTGTAAAAGCGAAAGCGCCCGCGCTCGTCGGTCGCGGCGCGCCCGAATCCGTGAAATTCGGAATCGGGCAGCTTTTCCTGCATGTCGTCCGGATGGTCGTAACGGCCGTCCGCGTTGGCCTGCCACAGCTCGATCATCGCGTCGCTAACGGCCGCGGCGTCACCGTCGAGCACGCGGCCCTCGATCGTAACGCGTTCGCCGCGAGTCCGGGCCGTGACGAGCGTCTCCTGCCCAGAGCGGATCAGTGCGGGTTTGAAGAAAGGGCCGATGGTTTGCGATGGCGTTTGCAGCGGGCTCATTTCAGCCTGCGGGCGGGGTGGCGTCGCGGCCGCGCAATACAAAATCAAATCGATAACCGAGTGCGTATTCGGGAATAGTAACTTCGATATCGAAAGTTGCTATCAACCGCTCGCGCGCGGCACGGTCGGGGACGCTGTTGTAGATCGGGTCGATAGCCAAAAGCGGATCTCCCGGAAAATACATCTGAGTAATCAGGCGAGTGGCGAAACTCGGACCGAAAAGACTGAAGTGAATGTGATTGGGCCGCCACGCGTTGTGATGATTGCGCCACGGATACTCGCCCGGCTTGACGGTCATGAAGCGATACACGCCATGCTCGTCGGTGACGACCCTTCCGACGCCGGCGAAATGCGGATCGAGCGGGGCTTGATGTTGGTCCTCGGCGTGAGCGTAGCGGCCGGCGGCGTTGGCCTGCCAAATTTCAATCGCGGTATCGGGAATCGCGCGGCCGTCTTCGTCGAGCACGCGGCCGGTCACAACGATTCGCTCGCCGAGCGCGGCGCCGCCGTTGAAGTGGGTCAGATCGTTTTCGCCGTGGTCCGGTGCGATGAGCTCGTGCGCGAAGCGAGGTCCGGTGATCTCAGAAAGCGTGTGATCGAGCCTTATCGGCGCATGTTGCGGCGCGCGTTTGTGGGTGCTCGCGTAGGCAGGGTGATCGTACGGCGGATGAGCTCCCGTCGCCTCGCGCCGATAGCCGGCGGTCGATTTCATCGCGCGTCCTCTTTCGCCATTTCCTCGAACGCGGCCTTTGCGATTCGGAACGCGGAGTTCGCCGCGGGCACTCCCGCATAGACCGCGACTTGCAGCAGTACTTCTTTTACATCGTCGGCGGTCGCGCCAGTATTGCGAGTGGCGCGAACGTGCAGGCGCAGTTCTTCATCATGGCCGCCGGCCGCGAGCATCGCGATCGTGATGAGGCCGCGCGTGCGATGATCGAGGCCGGGCCGCGTCCAAATATCGCCCCATGCGTGGCGCGTGACCAGATCCTGGAAGTCCTGGTCGAAGCTGGTGGCGTTTTCCAAAGAGCGCTCCACGTGCGCGTCGCTCAGGATGCGACGCCGAACGGCCAAGCCTGCCTCGTATGCGGGATCTTTCATAACGTCACTCCCGGATAATCGAAGTTCGCACGATCCAACTGAAAGCTATCGCGCTAATACCGCCAACGTCAAAAGGGAATCGACGGCCCATTCGCTTTGTAGTAGCTGTTTGAAGAATCGCGGAGGTGCAGCCCGATGAGGCGCGAAGATTTTTCCTTCAACAGCGGGGACGGGATCGAGATTGCCTACTACCGGTGGCGGGCTCCCGGGAAAGCGGCGGGGATCGTGCAGATTGCGCACGGTATGGGTGAGCACTCGCTCCGCTACGCGCAGGTTGCGGAGGTTCTCAACCAGGCCGGCTATCACGTCTATGCCAACGACCATCGCGGGCACGGGCGCAGCGTGAAGGGTCCCGAGTCGCTCGGCGATTTCGGCGCGGGTGGATGGAACGGATTGGTTGCAGACATGGTGACGCTGACCCGTCTCGCGCGCACGCGCGAAGGCCGTATCCCGGTGATCCTGCTCGGCCACAGCATGGGTTCATTCGCGGCGCAGCATTACGTCCTCGACAACAGCGCGCTCATCGCGGGCCTGGTGCTCTCGGGATCGGCGGCGGTGGACAAGCTCGCGATCGATCCGTCGGCGGACGCGGACCTCACGGCGTTCAATCGCGGCTTCGAGCCGGCGCGAACCCCGCACGATTGGTTGAGCCGCGAACCGGCGGCGGTGGATGCGTACGAAGCTTACCCGGTCGGCGGATTTGGAGTCAACAAGCAGGCGATGCAGACGATGGCGGCGTCGATGGGCCGATTAATCGAGCCGAAGGCGCTCGGGCAAATTCGCAAGGACCTGCCGATCTACATTTTCGCCGGCGACAAGGACCCGATTAATCACCACCTCGAATGGCTGAAGCCGGTGGCGGAGCGCTATCGCGCGGCGGGAATCGCGAACGTGACGGAGAAGTATTATGCGGAGGGCCGTCACGAGATGCTGAACGAAACCAACCGCGACGAAGTGACGCGCGATCTTGTGAGCTGGCTCAAGAAGACAATCGCTGCGTGATCAGCCTCAGATCTATTCGCGATCAAATGCTCGCGGACCGAAGCGCAGAAGCGAGCTGGTTCAGATTTCCAGATTGTGCGCGCGTTCAAGATCAGCAATCAGGCCGGGCTGAAGCGGATGCCATCCGAGACGTTTTTGCGTGATTGCGCTTGAAGCCAGATTGTCGGCTCCCACTATGAATCCCATCCAGCCAAAATGATCCGCCGCCTCCGCGGGTGACTTGGAGACGATTGGCAAGTTCAGCCGCCGGCCGATCACCTCCGCAATCTGGCGCAAGGGAACGCCCTCCTCAGCGATCGCGTGATAGCGGGCACCGGCGGAACCCTTTTCAAGAGCGAGCGCGTAGAGATGGGCAACATCAAGCTGGTGTGCAGCCGGCCAGCGGTTGGCGCCGTCGCCGACGTAGGCCGAGACTCGCTTCTCGCGGGCGATGATGACGAGGAGTGTGATCAATCCTTGCATATCCAGATTATGGACTTGGGGAAGGCGCATTACCGATGCGCGCACGCCACGCTGCGCAAGCGACATGGCAGCTTCTTCCGAGGCGCTCCGCGGAAGGAGCGAGCTGGGCACGCAGGCGTCGTTCTCGGTCGCGGGGCGATTGCTGGTAACGGCTCCAACCCCCGCTGAGACGACAAAGGGGCGGTCGGAGTCGATCAGGACCGAGCCCATTGCCTCGATCACGCGCCGGTCGGCTTCGCAGTTAGCCTGGTATTGCGAGAAGTCGTGGTTGAAGGCGCAGTGAATCACGCCATCGGCCGACGCCGCGCCGTTGCGCAAGCTTTCGAGGTCTTCAAGGGAACCGCGATGGACCTGGGCGCCCATGGCAACGAGTGATTTGGCGGCCGCATCCGAACGCGCGAGGCCGAGCACCTGATGGCCGGCGCCGATCAGCTCCTTAACAATCGCAGAACCGATAAACCCTGTAGCACCGGTGATGAATACGCGCATGCGCCTTTCTCCTTTTTGCTTGATCGACAGAACCGCCTTCTGCTAGAAAACGGAGCTATCCTCCGATTGTCTTGCAATATACGGAGGAGTCCTCCGATTTGTCAAGAAGCAAACGGAGACGTTCTCCGTTTACTAAAGAGAGCATTGCGGGGCAGCAGACAAGAGTGAAGCGACAGCCGGCAGGGACAGCGCGGAAGCTACGCGCCGATGCGGTCCGCAATCGCGAGCGCGTGCTGGCGGCGGCCAAGGCGGTTTTCAGTACAGGCGGCGCGGAGGCAAGCCTCGAAGCGGTGGCGCGGCGCGCGGGAGTCGGAATCGGCACGCTCTACCGCCACTTCCCGACGCGTGAAGCCTTGTACGAGGCCGTCTATCAACATGAAGTGCGGCAGTTGTGGGAGCTCGCGGAGCGGTTGAAAGACGAGGCTTCGCCGGTGGAGGCTCTGCGCCGCGCGATGCGCGCGATTGTCGAGTTCGTCGCCACCAAGAAGGGTATGTCGGCGGCGTTGGCGCTGGCCGTAACCGGTTCGTCGGAACTGCACGCGCGATCGTCCCCGCGGCTCGAGAAAGCAGCCCGCATCTTGTTGGAACGGGCTGTCGCGGCAGGTGAGATACGATCCGGTATCGACCCCGGAGACCTGATGCGAGCGGTCGTCGGCATGTGCCTGGTGCACAATCAGCCTGGATGGCAGGCGAAGGTCCTCCCGCTGGTGGACGTGCTGGTTGATGGTCTTCGCGTCGGGGCCAAGCGACGCAAGGCTGTGGTAAATAAACGATCGTCCACGCGCAGCCGCCTTCTGGCCGGCAAACATGCAATCAGGTAAAAGCAGCCCGATGCTTCTCACGGACACCGGGCTGGAGGCGACGACGAGCCCGGGAGCGCGCGTAGCGATCAGCCGGCGGCGATACGGCGCTTGATCATGTCTTCGATCGCGGCTCCGCGATCATTGCGGAGACAGCCCGATCAATTGCAACAGGTCAAAGAACATGTGCGAGACCATTGAGGTTTCCAGACCTTTGCGCAGGTATAGCCATCCGAAGAATATTCCGCTCACGGTCTGAGGCAGAATGAGGGGATGAATTAGAACCTTACCCAACCCAACAACTCCTTTGGCCAGATGGAAATCGAACCTCAAATGCGCAAGGCCGAAGAAATAGGCCTGAGCAATGTTCGCGATCCAAAGCTGACGACTGGTCGGCTGATCCGAATCGCCGCTGACGGCGCTCAAAGCCCACGAGAAAACTCCCATGAGGACGAAGCGAAAGAGGATTTCCTCCTGCACGCCGGCTGACAACGCGCTTGTCACCAGGTCGGACACAAGCCAAATCGCAGAAGGCCGAACCGTCGGGCCACTGTGAGGATAATGCGATTTCAGAATTGGAAGGAAGGAGGGAAAGAAGTAGAGCAACAGACCAACACCAGCGGCAATTGCAATCATCCAGACGACCAGCGCAGTGACAGACCAAAGCACCCCGCCGAGCACGACCTCTCCCCATCCGAATGGCTTCGGCTCGTGGTTCAGCGCCGCCGTGATCAGCGGCCCGCCGGGAAGGCCGAGCTGGTGATTGGCCTTGACCGCGAATGGGATCAAGGCGATCAGAACTCCAGAGATAAAGACAAATTCAACCGGATTGTATGAGGGTGTCCCGGGTGGAAAGTGGGTCCTGCTGACGAAAACAAATCCCAATGGAATGACAGTGCCCGCAGTTGCGAGAATCATCCACATCAACGACTCGCGGCGATCCCTCGCGCGATCTTGGGGCGTATAGCCTTCAGACATGCGCGAATCCAATCAACTGGCGGCGACGCGGCGCTTGATCATTTCGTCGATCGCGGCGTCGGTGTAGGACAGGGTGCGCAGGACCTCGCGGGTGTTGGCGCCGAGTTCGGGTGCGGCTTCGGGCTTTCGCTTGTCGCTGCCCTCGACAAAGACCGGACTGTTGATCGTCTCGATGGTGCCGTGGCCGGGATAGTCGAGGTTGACGAAGGCGCCGGCCGCGCGCATCTGCGGATCTTTCACGACCTCTTCGAGCATCGGCAGTGGCGCCCATTTGATGTCGTACTGCTTGAACATCGATCTCCACTCCGAGAGATCCTTCGACTCGAACTGCGATTGCAAGATTGCCGACAGTTCGGCGGCATGCTCGGTGCGGGCGGCGTCGCTCGCGACCATCGGGTCGGTCGCCATTTCGGGCGCATCGAACATTTTGCACAGGCGCGGAAACTCGGGCTCCGGATCGAGTTGAATCCGCAGAAAAACATTCGCATCGCGCGTGATGTATCCGGCGGAGCGCGGATTTATAGGAGTGGGACCGGCCGGCTTGGGAAAGGTGGCGCCGAGCATTTGCGCCTGCAAATCGCAGCTATGCGCCCAGGCGCCGCTCGCCATCAACGAGGTGCCGACTTTCGAGCCGCGTCCGGTACGTTCGCGGTTGTAGAGGCCGAGCATGATCGCGCCGAACAGCGCCATCGCGGTCGGATGGTCGCCGATTCCGGGACGCGGCCCCGACGGCGTGCCGTCGCGTCCGGTCACGCCGGTCATCAGGCCCGAACGCGCCCAGTAGGCCAGCGCGTCGAACGCGGGCAGGTCCGCGTCGTCGCCTTTTTCGCCGTAACCGGTCAGGTGGGCGAAAATCAGCCGGTCGTTGATAGCGCGCAAGTCGTCCCAATTGAGATGGAACTTTGTCAGAAGTTGAGCTTGATAGTTGGTCACGAACACGTCGGCGGTTTTGAGTAGCCGGACGAGGGCCTCGTAACCCTCAGGACTCCCGAGATCGAGTGCGACGCTTTTTTTGTTGCGCCCGGTGAGGACCCAGGCGTAATTGAGTTTCGACTTGGGGGTGCCGGGCAGATGTGGAAACAGGCGCCAGAGGTCTCCGCCGTCGGGGCGCTCGATCTTGAACACCTCGGCGCCGAAGTCCGACATGACCGTGGCCGAGGCGGGACCGGCGATATAGGTACCGCAGTCGATGACCCTGATTCCCGACAAGATTCCGTTTTGCATCAACAAACCCCAACGCACGAGATTGCAGACTCGTCGTTAGTACAGCGGATCACATTCGGCAATCCCCCGGCGGCTTCCAGCGCACGAGAAAAAGTGCTCCGGCATTTTGCCGGAGCACCTGAGGTTCGCGTCGTGGCGTGACTATCAAGCGGGGCGTTGGAGCCCCGCCTGATAGCGTCGTTTCAGAGTGAGTCTGTCATCACTGGCAAGCCGGCAATGACGCGCCACTGCCGCCGGCGGTGACGGCGCCATTCAATGCCAGCGCCCTGCCATTCAGGGTGGCTCCGCCGTTCACCGTGACCGAGGTCAGCGCCAATATGTTTCCTTCCATGACGGCGGTAGTATCGATCGTCGCGGAACTACCGACCTGCCAGAAAATATTGGATGCCTGCGCGCCGTTGGCCAGGATGACCTGCAGGCCGGGCGTGACGTCGAGAGTCGTGCCGACCTGGAAGATCCAGACCGCATTCACGTCGCCCTGGGCGTCGAGGGTCAGGTTTCCCGACGATACGGCCAACGAGGTCGAAGGCGCAGTGTAGACACCTGGGGTGAGCGTCGTGCCGCCGATGTTTCCGGTCTTGGTGGCTCCCGGCGGCAGGCCGAACAAGGCGTTGTAGGCGGTCAGCAAGTCGGCTTGAGCTGCCTGCGCCGCCGGATTGTTGATGTTGGTGGTCCCGTTCACGACTGCCGGCGGAAAACCGGTGACCGAAGTGCCTGGAAACAACCCCAGATCTCCGTTCACTACAATCGGGCCAGGGGCCGTGACTGTGGTGGCGGCCAGAATCGCATAGGCGGAGGCCGAGCCGAGATTCACAGGCGACTGTCCGGTAGCGGTCAAGCCGGTAGTGAAGGTCCAGGTAGTTGTCGCGAGCGGATTGCCTGCCAGGTCCAACGCTCCAGCAATCATGGCGGTAAAGGTGGTGCTGGCTGCGAGCGGACTGGTCGGCGTGAAGGTCGCTATCATGTCGGCGACATCGTAAGAGACCTTGCCGACTACAACCGTTGCGCCGGGTCCCGTCACGGTGAAGGTTGCCGGGTTAAGGGTGGACGAGTCCATCGCTTTGTCGAAGGTCGCGTTGACGGAGGCGTCGATACCCACACCGATCGCAATATTCGCCGGGTTCATGAGAGTTACTATAGGAGCGGTGACGTCGGTGCCGAGCCCGGTCGTACGGGTCCAGACATAGTTGCTCGCGAGTGCGTTACCGGACAGGTCCGCGACGCCGGTGGTGATAGTCGCAGTATAGAGGATGCCGGTCGCGAGGGCGCTGCTCGGAGTGAAGGTTGCGGTGTTGCCGATGGTGGAGTAGGTCACGGTGCCCAAGACCGGCGTTACTCCGGGTCCCATCAAGGTGAACGTGGTGCCGTTGATGGATGACGAATTCATCCCCTTGTCGAAGGTAGCGACGATTTTCTGGTTAGTGGGCACGTTGGTCGCGGAGATAGCCGGATCGGAAGCGCTGACCAGAGGCGGAGTCGTGTCAGGGCCGGAGCCAGTGGTGAAGGTCCAGACGTAGTTACTCGCCAGCGGCAGCAGTGCCACGCTCTCGGCCGCAGTCGTGATGGTGGCGGTAAAGGTGGTGCCGGTTGCGAAGGTTCCACCGATTGGAGCAAACGTCGCGATGTTATTGGTCGCGTCGTAGGTTACGGTGCCCGGTACCGGCGTCACGCCAGGCCCGGTCACAGTGAAGGTGCCCGGGGCGATGACCGAGGCTGCGTTCATCGGCTCACTGAAAGTTGCAGTAATAGTCTGAGTGGTGCCCATTCCTTGTCCGCCGCATCCTATGATCGCGGGCGCGGACGCAAACACTGTGGGCGGGATCGCAGTGGCAGTCGCCGTGGGAGTTGCGGTCGCGGTTGCGGTTGAAGTGGCCGTCGCAGTTGCGGTGGAGGTTGAAGTTGCGGTGGCGGTAGCGGTCGCCGTGTCCGTGGCCGTCGCGGAAGCGGAGAAAGTGGTGGAGGC
>VFSW01002851.1_pt1 | contig 26041 bp, 28 predicted proteins | sample 5358111 | NCBI WGS metagenome assembly VFSW01 (sample SAMN11554181, study PRJNA540505) | mine drainage metagenome | isolation source: sediment from site ElyBrook_90M | place: USA: Ely Copper Mine, Vershire, VT | collected 2017 | reverse complement strand
GGCGGCGAGTGCGTCCTCGCACTCGTCCTTGACGGCGAGCACGGCGTGATAGCCTTCCCACTTCCAGGCCATCCCGCCCCTCCAGTCCTACCGGATCAACGTGTTAGGATCGACCGCAGAGGCGCGCGCAGAATCTGCGCCGATGACGAACACGATGCGGAAACATCGGAGAACGACGTTGACTATCGAGCAGGTTCTGTTCGTGGATCTGGAGAACGTCCAGAAGCTGGATCTGGCGACGGTTCCAACCAACGCGCAGGTGATAATCTTCTACGGCATCACGCAGAAGAAGCTGCCGGAGGAACTCGTCGTGCAGGCCCAGCCATTGGGAGCCCGTCTGAAATGGATCAAGATCTCCGGGCAGGGGCCGAACGCCCTCGATTTTCACATCGCGTTCTATCTCGGGCAGCAGCTGACCCAGAGCCCGAAGTCCGAGTGTGTGATTCTGTCCAGGGATACGGGATTTGATCCGCTCGTGCGGCACCTCACGTCCCTCGGGCAATCGTGTCGTCGTGTCACCACGCTCAAGGATGCGTTTCCCGTTCAGTTGGCGGGGACGAGCGATTCGTTCTCTCGACTCATCGCGCTTCTGCGGAAGGAGAAATCACGGCCGTCAAGACTCAAAGGCCTGACGGGGAAAGTGAAGTCATGGTTCCAGAAGCTCTCGGACGAGGAGAGGGAAGCGCTGCTCAAGCGGCTGTTTTCCGAATCCTATGTCCAGGAATCCGGAGCATCCCTGATCTACAGCCTCGATCGCTGAAGCTTCCGTGCCCCTGTGCAGAGGGTGCAGGGAAGCTTATGCCGGATCGTTCAAGCCCAACGCGTCGCGCAGATGACCATCCAGCACCGCGGCAAGCGCCAGCGCATCGTTGAGCGCATCGACGGGATCACGCTGCAGGGCGGACTCGATGCTCTGCTTCAGCCAACGGGAGGCGGCCGGATCGGCCAGCACGGCGCCGGCATCCAGAACCTCATCCTGCCCTTCAACGGGTGGGTTCATCCTGGCTCTTCTCTGGAGGAGGCTTCGCGGCTGGGGACGGCGCCTTTGCCGGCGTCTTCAATTTCACGGTCGGCAGCGGCTCGCCATGCTGGATCGAGCCCGCCATCGCGCCCTTGATCAGTTCCAAGAACCTCGCGCGATCGCCCGGGTTGTGGATCTTGCGAGCCGCAAACTCCTCCGCGGCCCGCACGCTCAGGAATGCGGAGCGCAGCTCGGGATGCGCGCGGACGGCCTCCCGGACATCGACCTGCTCATCGCGCACTCGACGGGCGAGGCGCGCGCGCTCGGCAAAGAACCCCACCTTCTCGACGACCCAGAGCGAGCGGTGTGCGTGCCGTTCGCGCTGACTGACGACACGTCCCTCGGCATCGCGCTCCTTGACGGTGACCGTGACGGCCTCCCGCGCCGCGCGTCGTGCACCGACCAGATCCCCTGTCCTCGGCTGGGTCTCCGCCTCGGCGAGCGCACGTTCCAGATCCTTGCCCCACAGCGTGCGGGGTCCGCGGCTGGTGAGCAACTTGACGTAGTAGGAAGCATCCTCGTCGGAGCGGAACTGGTAGTTCGCTCGGCCATGGCCGATCAGACGGCCGATCAGGAGTTCCTCGCCCCTCCGGCGCGCGAGATCCGGGCGGCGCTCGGAATACGGTCCATTGCGAGGCTGCTGGACCATCGATCACTCAGCCCCGGCTAGTTGCCTGCTCGGCATTGCGCTCGACCCGCGTGCGGACGGGAGGGCGGCTGACCGTCCGCTCGCGCATCTTCATGCGCGGCGCCGGCTCGCCACGCGCCACGGTCTCGGCCAGCGCCGAACGGACCGTCGAGACGAACCGCTCCCGATCCTTCGGATCCTTGATGTTCTTCGCTGCCAGCTCCGCGGCGCGGATCTGCAGGTAGGTCCCGACGAGTTCGGGATGGCTCTTCACGGCCTCGCGCGGATCGACCTGGGCATTGCGGACGGTCTCCGCTGCCGCCGTGCGTCGCTCGAAGAACTCCCGCTTCTCGACAACCCAGCGGTTACGGTGAGTGTCGAGATCAGTCTGGCCCACCACTTTGCCGGCGCTGTCGCGCTTCGCGGTCTTCACGGTGACCGGTTTGCGATCCAGGAACCGCAGGCCGATCTCATCGCCCACCTGCGGGCGCGTCAGGGACTCGGCAAACGCCCGCTCCAGATCGACCCCCCACACGACCCGTTCACCTTTCGGGGTCTGGATCTTCGCGAAATACGACATCGACTCGTGAGGATCCTGCTGGAACGGTGCGACTCCATGCTCCAGCAGCCGGCCGATGATGAGGTCCGTGTCCGAGCCCTTGGCCCCTCGCTTGCGCGGCGATCGGGCCTTGTCCTGCGGAGGCTTCGCCTCGGCCGGTCCGGGCTCGCCCTGCGCCTGTCGGCTGGCCAGCGTGCGTACCAGACGGGCCTGCTCGACCTCGGTCGGGCGGTAGCCGCGGACTTCCAGCCCCATCTGGCGTGCGGCAAACCATGCTTCGCGCCGGAACTGATCGGTGCCGCGCACGACGATCTCATTCCATCCGCGCGCCTGTGCGATCGTCACGAGACTGCGGATCACCTCGGTGTTCTCACTCGGCGTTGTCAGCCGCCGGCCGCGATCGGTGAACGCCCGGACACCATCCGGGAAGTAGTACTTGCGACCCACCTGCACGAACCGGCGCCGGATATGCTCGGGAACGGTATCGAGATCCTCACGGGTAGATTCGGGTCTGGACTCCGAGGGTGAGGCGGCGGACGGCTTGCCGGCACGCTTCTCGGCAGCCGCGTCGCGCTCCTTGCGCTCCTGCGAATTTTCAGCTTCGGACGCCTTCCTCGCTGTCGCCACCCGCACGCGCGGCAAGCTGACGGAATTCACCATCTTTCCAACACGTGCCGATCGCGCCTGCTCCTCAGCCGCATCGGGCGCCACCTTGCGTGCCCGGGATTTCGCCTTGCCGATGCTGTTGCGATCGCCGTTGCCCGCGCTGACCGGCGCGGCGGATCCGCTGCCGGCTGCATTCCCCCGGTTCCCGCTGCCTGCTGTGGTTGCCATGTGGATCTCCTACCGCTCCTGAAGCGTGGTCATAAAGCTCTCGACGGCCGCCTGCATCTGCGTATCCGTCATGGGCCCGCCCTCCGGGATCTCCACCCGGCTGAAGTCCGCCGCGAAATCCTCCAGGGTCAGCGACTCCAGTCGCTCGATGTCCTGAACCGTGGCTTCGCGCTCGGCGGATTCCGATTCCCTGGGCGCTTCGGCGAGCGCTGCATCCACCGCGGGCTGCTGGAGGGAGTCGGAGCCCTCGGCCTGAAGGCTCTGCTGCTTCACCGTCGGCGGCTGCAACAGCCGGCCCGTGAACCGTCGGTCCTGGAAGTAGCGGATCTTCCGGCAGCGGATCGGCCGCAGTCCTTCATGGAAGATGATGGCCTGCTCGGCTCCCAGATCCTTGACCTCCTGCGGGAGCAGCAGTGCCCGGCGTTGCTCGCTGACACTGACGCTGCGCTGTCGGCGCCCCTTGGCATCCGAAAAATCCATCAGTGGACGCGAGAGCGTCTTCACCTTCACCGTCGTGTTGCCGAGCTCGTCGGAGATCTCCCGCGCATCGGCAATGTCCTTGGGCGTGAACACAATGCGCGCCGCGAGGCTCTTCATCATGGTTTCTGCGCCATTGGGTCCATACACCTCGCGCAGCTGCGCAGGCGTCTGGATCACCAGCAGCACACGCACGTTGTAGCCCGGCAGGTACGAAATCGACTCGGCGATGATCGGAATGCGTCCCAGGGCCGTGAACTCATCAAGCAGCATCAGCACCTGGCGCTTCAGCGTCGGGTCGTGCTCCGGCAGCGTCCGTGTTTGCAGGCCAATGGCCTGCTGGAAGAACAGCGCCAGCACCGGCCGCAGCCGGTGCAGGTCGTCCGGGTTCACGCCGACGTAGATCGAGAGCGGCTTGCGCCTCAGCTCCCGCAGATCGAAGTCATTCCCGGACGTCGCGGCATCCAGGATCGGGTTCAGCCACAGATCCAGCCGCGAGGTGAATGTCTTGCGGATGCTCGATGCGGTGACCGGTGCGAGATCGATCACGTCGTACAACGCCCGCACGCACTGTGGCGAGAGCGGGAATTTCCCGCTGTTGCGGCCCTCGATCACCCGCTTCCAGTGATGCCCGAAGCCCTCATCGTCGGAGGCCATGCCTTGCCTCAGCACTTCCCCGATGGTCTTCGGGAGCGAAGGTGTCTCGAACAGGTACAGCGCGATCCCCAGGAACAGCGACCGGGCGCTCGCCGTCCAGAACGGATCCACGTTCGGCGGATCGGGATACAGCATCTCGGCAATCCGCTGCAGGTCATTCACCCGCCGCACCGGATCTTCCGAGACATAGAAGAACGGATTCCAGCGTGAGGTCCTGCCGTCCTCGGAGAACGGATCGAACAGATGGCACTCCTGCCCGCTTGCCGCCCGGAAGCCGGCCGTCAGCGTCCAGTTCTCGCGCTTGATATCGCCACAGATCAACGAGTCCGGCCAGTTGAGCAGGTTCGGGATGACCACGCCCGTACCCTTGCCGGCCCGCGGAGGTGCGGCCAGCGCCACCCCCTTCTGCCCGGCGAGCATCAGGCAGCGTCGTCCGACCCGCCCCAGGATGATTCCGCGATCTCCCAACAAGCCTGCGGCGGCCAGTTCCCGCCGCGTGGCGAACCGCGCATCGCCATGGAGCGTGCGCCGCCGAGGAACCACCAGCGCCAGCGCGCTGGCCAGCACCATGACAGCACCGGCGGCCGAACTCAGCAGCAGCCGATGCCGAACATCCGCCCGATCCCCGTAGTAGTAGCCATAGCGCACTACCGTCAGCGGCGTGGCCTCGCGCGGGCTCATGCCAATCGACCACAGGAACACATAGCCGGCGAGATATGCGGCCAGCACCGCCGCCACGACCAGTGCGCCGAGCACTTTCAGCGCCAGGCCGCGCCGCGAGCTAAGGGCGGCCGGCGGCCAGGGCGCTACGCTTGCGTGCGGGGTCATACCAGATCTCTTTGACGAACCGCTCGTGCCGCTCCACGCCGAACTGGATCACGATGTCCACGAGCAGAAAGAGCAGGTTCTTGATGTCGGAGCGGGCCAGCTCCGCGCCCGCCCGGCTCTGCTTGATCAGCAGCACCAGTTGCTCGAACGCCAGTTCCGCGCTGGCCGCATGCACACTGGTGATGGATCCCGGATGGCCCGAGTTGACGTTCCGCAGGTAATCGAACGCCTCATCGGCCCGCAGCTCGGCCAGCAGGATCCGGTCCGGCTTCATGCGCAGGCAGGCTTCCAGCAGCTGCCGCGGCGTCACCCGCGCCTGGCCCTGATCGTCCTTGCTGTAGTAGAGCCGCACGTGGTTCGGATGCCCGTCGAGCACCAGTTCCCGGGCATCCTCGATGGTGATGAGCCGCTCATCGCAAGGGATCTCCCGGATCAGTGCCTTGGTGTACGTGGTCTTGCCCGATCCCGTGGGACCGGACACCACGATGTTCTTGCGGCTCAGGACGGCCAGCCGCATGAACGTCTCGTATTCCTGCACCTCCAGCAACCGAAGCAACTCGGTCTCCGTGGCATCCAGCGCCTCGCTCGCCCGCCGCGTGGCGCGGAAGATCCCGCTGGCCGACAGCTCGCCGATCGACCACACCGACTCCGAAGGCCGGCGGATGGTAATGGCCACGCACCCCGGCGTGGTGGCCGGCGGCAGCACCAGTTGCACCCGCTCCCCGCCGGGCAACGAGGCCGACAGGATCGGAGACTCCTCGTCGATCCGCTGACGCGTCGAGTTCGCGATCAGCTTCGCCAGCCGGCGGCACCAGTCGAAATCCGCGAATGGCAGGGGCTCGCTCCGCCAGCCCTCGCGTGTCTCGACGAACAGTTCACCGGGCCGGTTGACGCACAGCTCGGTGATGTCGGCCGCCGTCAAGTACGGACGCAGGGGTCGCAGCATCAGATCGAGCGAGGAAACCTCGCCTGCCGCGCTGACCGTCTGGCGCTGCACGTCAGCGTGCATGGGCTGTGGTCCTCAGCTCATACACCGAACGGAAATCCAGATCCCGCGCGACCAGGACCTGGATGCGATCGCCATTCTGCTTGCGCACCGTCGGCGGAATGTTCACCGTGCTCTTCAAGACCTCCGTGACCACATCCGTCGCGTTGGTCGGGTTGTAGATGACCGTACCGCCTCCGCGGCTCGTGGATTGCGCAGCGGCCTGGATGCCACCGTCGATCATCGAGATCAGGATCGCCGCCCCGAAGCGGTCCATGAAATGCCGATCCACCACGCCCGGCAGACCCGACCGCCCCAGCTCATCCGTACCGGGCGAAGCCAGCGGCACGACGACGCCGGTCGGTGTCCTGGCCTCGGTCCACAGCACGAACACCCGCGCCATTCCCTGCTGCACTTCGCCGCGCGTCTCGCCGACGAGCTTGGTTCCCCGCTCCAGCAACACGACCTTGCCATCGGCCCCGAAGGTGTCCGTCGCGGTGATGCAGGTCGTCAATCCCGGTAGCGAGCTGTCGATCGCCGTCTCCAGCGTGCAGTCGATGAACGCGCCCTTCGGCAGCAGCATCTCCTGGGTCGGCAGGACCCGGGCCCGAACCGCAGGCGTGACACTGGGGTGCAGCAGCGCCGCCACACTGCTCGCCCCTCCGGTCGGTCCTGCGACAGAATCCCCCGCCCCATAGATCGCACTATCGGCATCAGCCGGGGCGGCAGGAGCCGCCGCCGGTCGCGCGTCCCCGTCCGCGGGGCTCGTGAACACCGGACCCTCCAGGCGCCGGTCCGCCACCGGCGCGGAGGCGTAGGCCCCGGGCGCAGCCGTCCCAGGGGCCGGTGCCGCATACGCCACGTGCCCAGCTTCCGGTTGCGCTGGCAGCGGCGGTGGCCCGCCCAGCACTGCGGCCGTACCCGGCGTCTCTGCTGCGGTCTTCACGAACACCGGCGGATCGATGCGCCCCAGTGATGGCAGCGGCATGTCGCCCTGCGCCTTGGTGCGCGTGGTCGCTTGTGCGTCCTCCTTCGCCTTCTGCTGATGCGCGTAGGTCTGGCTGTAGTACCAGCCGAGCAGCCCGAGCCCCAGCGCACCCATCAACCCCATGGCCATGAGATTGCTGATCCGGGACTGCAGCGAGCGCGCCTGGTTGACCGATGCGATCCCGCGTTCTCCGGGAACGGAAGCAGGTTCTTCAGGAGCTACCTACTCTCCGGCATCCGAGGGATCGGTCTTGATGGAACGCTTGGGGAAGAGCTGGCTGATCCGGTTCATGGCGCCGGCTCCCGGCGCTCGCGCTGCACGTCGGGTGCCACGGTGCCCGATTCCAGACGCTCGCCGCCACCCGAGAACCCCTTGTTGACCACGCAGCCGGTCAGCCGACCCCGCCGCAGGATGAACCGGGCGGCTACGCGGTGTATGACGACGTCTCCGTCCTCCATGCTGAAGTTCAGCAGCGATTCGGTTCCGTCATCGTTGCGGACGAACACCGCCGGAAGCTCGGATCGCGCACTGAACGTCAGCCGCGTGTGCACGCCATCGTCCGAGGCGGCGACGGGTTTGATCGAGGGCGAGCCGCAGAACCAGTAGTCGAGATTGCGTTTACGACCCGCGGCTTCGGCATCCAGATCATGTTCCGCCAACTCGGACGCACTCGGACCGGTATGCGTCGCATATTGCGGCGGATACTCGAAGCGCACGGCGTACATCACTTGGTCCGTGCGCAGATCCGGCTTCTTGGCGGAGGCGGAGTACTCGAACCGGTAGGCCCGCCGGTTGGTATAGACGATGAGATTGGTGCCAACGTTCGGCGCCTTGGGCTTGAGGATCAGATGATTGTCGTGCCAGCCGAAGGTGATCGCCTCAAGGTCCCCGCCGGCGTTGCCGGCGAAGGTCTCGCCGTCCTCGAATATCAGTTCGATCGCATAGCCGACGAACCCGTAGAGCCGGTAGATCTCGTCCGGGTTGTAGGTCGCGGTGCGGATGCGACTGTCGGCGGTGCCTTTCTGCGGCAGCGTCTCGGCATGCACGACGACACAACGCGCAAGGACTGCGACAGCTCCCGCGACAATCACCGGCAGAATCCACACGCGCCGCCGACTCACGGCCGCGCTCCGGCCGCCGCGACACTCGAACTTCCGCCGGACTCGGGCGTCGCCAGCACCTCCGGTGCGGTCTTGAACTCCAGCACCTTGAACCCGAGCGGGTTCCAGCGCCGGACCTTCGGATCCGTGGCCGGCTGTCCGTAGGTGTACTGGATCGTTGCGATCCAGTGCGTCAGCTGCTCCTCGGAACCGCCGGCCGGCCGGATGGCCTTCACATAGCGCACCTGGGCAAGGTCAGAGACACCATTGGCGCGCTCGAAGAAGCTCACTGCGCCTACTTCGGCGCGAAGCATCGTGCCATCCTTGTAGAGGTTCAGCGGCGAGGCCGGATTGCTGCGGTTCCACTTCGCGTACCACTGCTGGTTGCGCGCGGCGTTGTGGAATGCACCACACTCCTCGTAATCGCTTTCCGCGGTGGCATAGTCGAAGCGCTCGCAGACCGTGACGTAGTGGGTCAGGAAGTAGCGCGTCACGGCTTCCGGCATCGTCGTCTGGCCGGCATACACGGGCACGACATCGACGATGCCAGTACTGTTGTCCACCCGGACGACGAACGGGTCCACCCGCTTGAGCGGCATCAGCAGCAGGAGAGCAGCAATCGCCGCCATCGCGCAGAACCAACCAGCGCCAGCCACCCAGAACGAGAGCCGCACGACCCGTCGTTGCTGCGCAACGCGGTCTACGTCCCACGCCGTGGCCTCCGCGAAGTACGACTGCAGGGCCGCATCCCCCTTCATGGTGTGGCGCCCTGCGTCGGATGATCCGCAGTACCCTGGGGCACCACCTTTGATGTGGGAGGATTGATTGGCGTCAGCTTCCCGTCGCAGGACACCCTGGTTCCCGACGAAGCACACGCGACCAGCAGCGCCAGCAGACCTCCCGCCAGCACCGCCCGACCGACTCCCTGCACCGTGGATCGCATGTGCCTCACCTCCGCCGGATCGTGTTCTCGCCGCGCAGCCGTCCGAGCTGGCGAGTCCCGGCGACGACCCCCCGCTGCAGGTAATAGCCCGACTTGCGGCTCAGGCTGTCCCAGCGTGTCGTCTCCCGGTCCGTGATGAATCCGCGCAGGAACTGCTGCGAGTTGCGCACCGCGCCGCCGAATCCCCACGCCAGCGCGGCGCTCATGACACCGAAGGAACTCAATGCCAGGCCACTGGCCAGTCCCGCCGCCATCGGCATCACCTGGCGCATCACGAGGAACGTCAAGCCTGCAGCGAGGCAGACACGGACCGCCTGCGCGATCTGGATGCCGCCACCGGCGCTCGCCGCCTGCTGGGCCGCGGTGGAGAGCAGGGTCATCATCAGCGCGGCGATCAGTACGGTCAGGATCGTGATGAAGGCGTAGTTGGCGAGCTGCGCGATCCACGCCTCGAAGAACCGCTTCGTGGTATCGAACATCAACAGCGCGATGAACAGCGGTCCCAGGGCCAGCAGCACAGAGAGCGCGATGCGCGAGAGCGCCAGCAGGAACATCGTGTACACGGCCGTGATGCCGACGAACAGGTACACCGCAACGCCGGCGATGTAATACGAGAAGTCGCCATTGAGGATGCCGCCCTTCTGCATGAGGAGCGACCCCGCATCGTCGCCGGAGAACATGATCTGATCGACGATGCCAACGGAGTCATAAGACCCGATGACATTCGCGGCCAGCGCCGCGGGCGCCGAGAAGAACGTATCGACGATCACGTCGTTGTACAGCCACAGCCGCAACGCGACTCCGAGGATGATCGCCAGCGTGACGATCCGCTTGAGCCCCTGGACGAACGGTTCCTCGATGCGCCCGGCGAGCTGCAGGTAGCCCCAGACCATCAGGTAGATGACGCCCAGTGAGACAATGAACGGCTCCAGCGCCGACGAGATGCGAGCCGTGTTGGTTGCGATGTAGGTGGACAGCAGGCCATTGAGCCAGGCGCTGAATTCCGCGAAGAATCCCATCTCAGCACCCCCGGCTTGCCGGTCCGGAGATCGGCAACGGCGCGCAGGCGCCGGAACAATCGGTGACAACGATCCCTAAGCGGGGCCGGCCACCCTGCGCGCCGTGCCGAAGTCTGGCATTGGGGAGTCTGGGAGCCACGGCACGCTACTGCAGACCCAGCGGCGGCAGCCGGCGAAGCGATCCGATGTCGGCAATCGCCTGCTCACGGTTGCGCAGCTGCTGCGCCGCCTGCTGTGCCTGTATGCCCTGATAGAGCACCTGGAGCTTGCTCTGATCGTTCGCAAGCATTCCCTGTTCGGCCGAGATGCGGGCCTGAAGGTCCAGGATGCCTTTCTGGTCCTGAGCCGTTCCGATCGCCGAGATGAGCTGCTGGATGGAGGAGAATCGGCTGCTGATCGTCGTCAGTGCCTGCTCCGCCGTCGCCTGCAGCGCGGCCACCGACTGCCGGGCACTCACCACGCCATTGCGCTGATCCGGAGACAGCGCATTGAGCTGATCGGCGGTCAGTACGGCGTTGGCATTGATCGAAGACTGGATGGAGGCGGCCAGTGCCGGATAGGCGCTACCCGTCTGGGCGATCGCAGCCTGCAAGGATTGCCAGTCGGCCGGCAGATAGTTGCGCTGAGTTCCGGACAGCAGATTCTGCATGCCCCGATCGCCGGTGATGGATTGATACTCCTGCTGCGCCTGACGCAACTGGTTCTGCACCGTCGAGAGCTGTTGCTCCATGACGGAGACTTCCTGGATGAGCTGGGTAATGGCACCGACATCCACCACCGCCCACTGCGCATGGGCCACAGGCCCGAAGCAGATCCCTCCCAGAACCACCAGCCAACCCGCCCACTTGCGCATGACACGTCCCCTTGGTTGAGAGTTACGACGCCGTCTTCACTCCGGCGCCAGCCTGGAACGCCGCCAGCCACTGATCAGGCTCGGAACCGTGCGTCTCGATGACCCGGTGCATGCGCTCGACCTGGGCGATGCGCCCGGAGATCACGGCCAACTCCGTATCGAACCCCTTCAGATCGAGCGCGCAGACCACGCTGCAATGTCCCTGCTTGACCAGGAACATCCGCGAGCCCGGCTCCAGCCGCTCCTTGATGAGCAGGAACTCACGCGCCGTGAGGCCGAATCCGTTGCGGTACTCGTCGGCGTCCGCATCCGGATTGGGGAAGAACACCTTGGTGGCGGTCTGCTCGATGATCGTGCGGGCGATGCCGCTGCGGATGGCATCGCTCGGGCTCTGCGTGGCGCAGCAGAACACGCCGTTGAGCTTCCTCCAGACCTTCAGGCCGTCCTTCGCGAACTGCTCGAACGCGGCGTCATCCAGCAGGCGGGAGAACTCATCCGCCCAGCAGACGAACCGTCGGCCATCGAGCAGCGCCCGGACGCTGGGGAAGAGGTACAGGCTGATCGGCGCGCGGACGAGATCGTTGTTCAGGAACTCGGTGACATCCACGCCGATGATCGGGCGCGATCCCAGCCGGCGGACGACAACGTCCTCGGCGTTGTCGAACACCCAGGCATAGTCACCGCCGGTGCTTTCGCACCAGCGCGCCAGGCGCGCATGCACGCCCTCGGTGCGGGTCACATCGGTGAACTCGATCAGGCGGGAGAGACGGCGCCTCATGGGCTCCAGCGCCAGTGTCCCGCGCAGCGCGTGATCGAGATCAGACTCCTCGCGGACGCTCAGGGGTGCGGCCCCGCGGACCAGACACCGGAGCCACTGCTTCTGGAACTCCAGGTTTTCCGGTGTCTCCGGCAACTGCAGCGGATTGAATCCGGTGGGTCGGCCATTACGCAGAGGCAGGTACTCGCCGCCGAGCGCCCGGACCAGGATCTCCAGCCCATGATCCTTGTCGAACAGTACCTGCGTGACGCCCTGCCGGGCGAGCATCGCCACCATGAAGCCGATGAACACGGTCTTGCCGGATCCCGTCGGACCGCAGATCAGGGAATGGCCGGTGTCTTTGCGGCTTCCGCCATCCGGATCCGCCGGATCGCTGGCATGCAGTGAGAAGTAGTACGGCGACTGGGCGCTGGAGATCAGCATGGCCAGCGCGTCACCCCAATGGTTGCCGACGGCCCGGCCGGTCGGGAAGTTGTGGAAATTCGCCATCGCGGCAAGATTCCGCGAGGTGATCGGCGCCTTGCGCGGCCGGTAGCCGAAGTTTCCAGGGAGCTGCGCCCAGTACGCGGCCTCCAGCGCCAGGTCCTCGCGCGCAACGGTCATGCCCGCATCAGCCAGCAGCGCCCGTGCCTGGGCTACGTGGTCATCGAGCGACTGCAGGCCGCGCTCGATGTCGGCCGATCGGTTCGACGCGGCATCCGCCTGAACCTGCAGCGTGAAGTGATGATCCCCCATCACGAACTCGTTGCCGGTCAACGCGTCGAGTGCGTCGATCAGTTCTTCCGCCTGCGAAACCGCGAAATCGCCGGCATTGGCCATCCTGGCATGCTGACGCTGCAGCAGCCCCTGGCCCGCGGCCTTGGTCAGGAAGGTGAACGACTGCGTCAGCACGTAGGGGAACGGCGCCGAGAGCAGGGCGTCGAACATGCCGACGGTGGTCGGTGTCGGATACTCCTTGATGCCGAGCATGGCGCCGAAGCGCGTCGTCGCGGGCGCCCTGCATTCCAGGACCTCGGTGCCGAACAATGGCCGCGACGTCGCGAGTACATCCCGCAGTGGTGCCCGAGGCAGCGGGACCGGCTGCTGCTCGCCATTGATCAGCAGCCCCAGGAACTCCAGCAACTGGGAGTGCGGCCGGCCCCTGATCTGACAGGTTCCCAGCCGCTCAGGCTCATACCGGGCGAGCGATGCCAGCAGCACATCCGCGAGCTTCTCGCAGGCATCCAGCGCGTCGGCGTGGTTCTGCGCCTGGCTCACGCCGTTACTCATCCGCATCATTCGCGCCAGGAAGCCGGGTGCCGCCCCGACCACCGGCCGATACAGCACCGACAGATACAGCTCGTTGACCATCAGCACTTCGCCAGCCAGCCGCTCGCTGTACTTGTGAGCAAGCCCGTCCGCAAATCCGCTGCCGCATACCGAGGTCGTCTGCATCGGCTCGCGACGGCGGATGAAATGCACCCAGAGAGCCACGTTGGGGCTGGCGATGTTGCGCCAGGTGACATTCAGCCGTTCATGCCAGTTGTTCAGGTCCTCGTCATCTGCACTCTCGAAGCTCTTTCCACCGAGACGGATCGTCTGCAGGTAATCGCCGACTTCCGTCAGCACGACGTGCTCGCTGATCTGCGCGGTGTACGGGACGTGCCGGGAGACGCCCATCTCCCGTCGGCTCTCGGTGCTGCGGGCTACCGTGGGCATGACAGTGACTTCGGCGCTCGATGGGCAACGCGAGCAACGATCACGCCGCGCCGATGTCCGGTCCCGCTTGGCAGATCCTGCGTCAGCGGACTGCAGCTGCTTGCCTTCCAGAACCGCAGGGTCGTCGCGTAGGCAGGCAACCGCGTCCGGCCCCACAGCAGCACAAGGTCAAAGAACCTCGGATCGCGCAGGCACAGCAGCGCGCATACACCGTGAATCGGCAGTGCGATCAATAGCGTCAGCAGGTTCTTGGTCAGCAGGAAGATTTCCATCGTGAACACCAGGTTCACGAGGAGCGCCGAGAACGTGACCCCCCATCGCATCGGCGGACGCGTCACCGCCACGAACAGCGGATCGGCGGTGAGTCCGGTCCCCTGACCTGCCACGGCTGCGCCTCAGACGCCGAACATGCCGCGGATCCAGGTCACCATCTGCGGTGCCCCGAACACCACGGCGATCCCGATGATCGCAGCGATCGGCCATCCCCAGGAGATCCGGTTGGCCATCGCCATGATGCCCAGCGCCATGACCAGGATGATGGCGATCGGCGTCGCCCACGCCAGGATGTTCGTCTGCAGCGAATTGGCGCCAGTGAGAAACGGCGACGTCTGCGCCAACGCCAGGTCCGGAACCGTCAGCACGGCCAGGAGCAGGATGCCGTGCAGCAGCACCGCCCGGCCGTTCATACCCCAAACACTCATGATCGACCCCCTGTACTGCCTTGCCTTGGCCGCCAGCCGGTGGATCGAAGCGTTCGAATCCGTCGGCCTGCCGCACGTCCATGGCAACACAGGGACGTCCGCTGAACGAGGGAGGGTTTAGGGGCAAAACTCGGAAATACCCGATCCGGGGCGGTTTGCGCGCGACCGCCGTTGTCGCCATTCACGCGGTCGGCCCTGCGGCGGCCGCCCGGATGCAATCCAGACCGGGCAGGCGTAGTCTTCCGCTTTGTGGCCGTGCTTCCGGGGGAAGCCATGAACACGGTTTACGCCCGTCACGAGTCTCGTGACTCCCAGAGCTGGATCGCCGCCGCGGGCCGGAGCGCGCTGCGCGTCACGTGGCACACGATCCGCCTGCCGATCCTCACCCTGCTGGTACTGATGGAACCGCTGGTCTGCTGGCTGCTGTCGCTGGCCGCGATACTGGGCGTGCTGACGGCATTGTTCTGGGAGTTCTTCTCGCCGAGACCGCACTTCCCGTTCTGGACGGTGCTCGCGATCTCCGTCGGTGTCGGAATGCTGCAGATTCCGTACTACCTGCTGATCCGGTTGTTTTCGACGCGCTGATCGCGGAAGTCGTGCGCGATCGGGTTTGTCCGATGGCACTCAAGGCGCCCGGAACGGCCTCAGCACGCCCTCGTTGCAATGAGCGCAGTTCCGATGCCGCAAGCTCCCGCGATCCTGGACAACCACTCCGCCGCAGACGTCGCAAAGCGTGACCTCAAATTCCCGCCCCTCCGACACCGTCATGATGAGGAGCACCACGTGTTCCAGCGTTATCGGCGTCTCCGGCACGAGGGACAGATACATCTCATAGGCATCGCACAGCCGTTGCCCTCTGCCAACGCCGGGCAGGTCGCGTCGCGGGTTACTCACAACTTCAAACGGCAGAACCCCCAGCATGTAGCACAGACCGACCAAAGCGGCAGCTTCACTGCGGCTACGCGCTGATTCGAAGAAGAAAGCCAGGCTCTGAGGGGACGGTCCGCGACGCCGGCGAATGAGACGCTTCTGGTCGTGGACATAGGACTGGTACAGATGCCGGATTCGGTCATCGGGCAAGCCGGTCCAGTCGCAAATCGTATGAGTCCGGGCCTCGTGCGCAATCATGCGCAACGCCAGGTTGTAGCGTTGGAGATCCCGGTTATACCGCTGTCCCCATACACGCATAACGGCATCCTGCGCCTGCGACGTCCGTGACACAGCGGCCGGATGACATAAGGCCCCCCGAAGTAATTGAGCAAAATCGGCCAAAACCCCGCTATACGCGCGAACAGTTCCAGGCGCAAAATTCTGCAAAGGATTCTGTAAAAACGATGGGTCATCGACAGGGGATTGAAACGGGACATGAATTCGGTGCCCGACCAACTCGGGCAGATGAGTGCGCCAGACAGGCCGCAACACCGAACCGATGCATTGGCGCCGATCTGCGATATCAACGGGCAGTGCCTGCAGATGCTCGTGGAAGTGGCGCGCGGCAATCCCTCTTCGGCGGACCCTTTCCTGAGCGAGATTCTGATCCTCGCCTCGACGCTGAACTCGCAGACGCTCGCTACTGCGGCCCGGTTTCCATTTCTTCTCCTGGATTTCGGTTTCAGTGAGCCCGATTGGTGGCGCGACATCACCGGCGACTCGAACGAGTCCGCCACCGAACTTACCTGGCTGACGCCGTTTCCGCGCGCCACGGCGAGCAGGCTCTCCCGCTCCATCATCATGCTCGCCTGGCATACCGTGCGGACCGACACCGAAGCCGCTGTGGTTCTCCTCGGCATCACGCCCGAAGTCGCCGGGATTCTCCGGTCGATGCCCATTCACAGCATCGATGATCTGGCCGAACGGCACGCACGCAGACTCCGTCTGCGATGGGCAGACCGACCCGGTGTCTGGCGACAACTGATCGCTTGCGCGAAGCACACCGAGATCGAAGCTGCGCATGAGTTCGTGCTGCACGCACTCCAGCTGACCGCTGGCGCCGCCCTGCCGCCGTTCGGCAACCCGCCGGCTGCCAAAGCGATCCCGTCGAAGTCGCAGCGTCACCAGCCTTACTGACGCGCGGCGCAATCGATTCAAGCACTCGGGATGCCCGATTGGAGGATCGGGCGCGGCGGCGGGTATTGCCGCGTTTTGCCCACGAACCCCGCGAGACGCCATTGAATTCCGCGTTCAAACTACGCCGCAAGTGACAACTTGCCCCGAAGCGACCGGAAAGACACATGCCCAGAGGTTGTCGATGGACAGTCCTGCATCAGCCGGTCAGCGGTACGTTCAGATTCTGCGGCTTCCGGCGGTGTGCCGTGCCACGGGGCTTGGCCGATCCATGGTGTATCAGCTCGAAGCCGCGAACCGGTTTCCGCGGCGCATAAAGATCGGCGCCCGCGCGGTCGGCTGGATCGAGGCGGAGATCCAGTCGTGGCTGGCCGACCGAATCACGACGTCGCGGGGCGTGGTGGAGGTCCCCGTCGAACGCCCGGACTCCGCCCGCCGATTTGCGCGGATCTCCGCAGGTCAGGTGTCGCCGCGTTGAGCGCGGGTGGCACGCTCCAGGAAATCGGCGACCTGTATAGCACCTTTACACATCAATGACTTACCATCGGAAAATGTCATCCCGACGTTGTGTAAACCAAAATGTGAACCCGATCCCTCTCCCTGTCAACCATGGTGTAAACTGGCCTGCCGGGTAAGGAGCGAGCCACCATGGGAAAGCGAATGGGAAAACCTCCGGTGTATTTCGTCATCGGACAGGTCAAGCACAACGCGGTCCTGCAGCTGAACAGTTACATCGCCGGCATCCAGGACAGTCTGCGGAAGGCGGGCTATCCGGACTACAGCACCACCACCGCCATCAACACGGTCCTGACACCCCAACAGGATGGCCGCGGAGCGGAAGCGGCTGGCGCCGCCGTGACCATCCAGCAGGTCGCGCAGCACCGCTTCTATAACCTTTCGCGGCGTAGCTGCATCATCGTCGTGCCGGATGCGATTTCGTTTCAGACCACCGAATACGAGACCTTCGAGAAGTTCTCGGAGGAACTGTGGAGGGCAGTCCGCACGGTCAATCAGGCAGTCAACGGACTCAGTTATGTCGAGCGAATCGGATTGCGCTATCTGGATGCAGTAATCCCGGGAAACAACGAGACGCTGGATCAGTATCTCGTGCGGGAAGTCCTCGGCGTGTCCGGCCTGGTTGCCGATACCCGGGCAAGCCACTCGTACAGCGAATCCGCGTTGCGGTCCGGGGATGACTACGTCGTCGTCACTCGCGTCTTTACCCGTGAAGGGCATCTCGGTCTGCCGGCGGACCTGGGCGCCGAAAATATTCCCTTCCTGGATCGCTTCGAGCACTTCCGGAAGTCAGAATCTGTACGCCATGCGGTCATCGACACCGACGGCAGCTGGACAGGCCGGAACGAATACAGCGAATCCTTCGCCGCCGGTGTCCTCACCAGGATTCACGACCTCATTGAAGTGGCTTTCCGCGCCAATCTCAATCCTCATGCGTTCAAAGCCTGGGAAGAGTAGTCATGTTTGACGCCCTGCAAGTTACTACCAACCTGATCGACAGGCTGGGCCGCTACGGCCCCGGCACGGCCTACTATGCCGAATCACCCTATACGACGACCAGCGGAGGCCCATCCTCCAGGCTGATCGTCAGTTCTCCCGAACAGCTTTCCGCGCAGATGTCAGTCCTGACCTTCGTGGCGGGGGCGTCGCCGAGGGTTGCCGCGACCCCCAATGGTCCGGCGACTGGACAGCCGCAGACTCCTGCCGACATCGAAAACATCCGGCAGCTTCTCGGGCTTTCCGTTTCGACGTTCGCTGACGTGTTCGGCGTATCCCGACAGGCCGTCTACAAGTGGCTGGCCGGTGATCCGATGAACCAGGAGCACATGAATCGACTCGCACAACTGCGTGAAGCAGCGCCACTGCTCACCGACTTCGCCAAGAGCGATACCCGGGCTCTGACCCGGAGAAAGCTGCCCAGCGGCAGGACCGTCGTGGAATCGATTTCGGTCGGCGAGGATCCCGTGTCTGTGGCGCGGACGGCCGCCGAACTGCTTCGCAGGGACGCGGAGCAACGAAATGCTCTGGATTCGTTCCTTGGGAACCGATCCAGACCACAGCGCGGTATTTCATCCTTCGTGACCCCGCATGCCGGGGAGGATCTGGAAGAGGCGTAGTGAACGGATGGCAACCTGGCCGACAGTCACCGCCTGGCGCCAAGGCCACGTCCTGCCGCCCGAGGCCATCCAGGCGCTGAACCTCGCGGCCAGCGGCAGCCCCGAAAAGACCGTGGCAGTCGTGATCAGCCATGACTGCGACCTGGCCAGAACCCCGGCCAGGGAACCGGAAGTTGAAGTGATCGTCGGCCAGATCATAGAAAAGTCGAACGGCAACTTTTTGTACGCCAAGAGTTCGCGCGTACTCCACATTTGCTATGACGGAACACAGGACACCTGGATTGAATTGATCGCGTCTGACCGCGTGCGCATTCCAAAGCAAGGCTCCGCGCCATCCTTGGCCGATTTCTCTCCGAGAGGAGACCTGCTGCTGAACGAAGAGCGATTCACCGTCCTCCAGGACTGGCTGGCGGCCCGCTACCGTCGATCTGCCTTTCCGACCGAGTTTGACAGAAGGATGGACCAGGAAACCGATTTGGCGAACAAGTTGGTGAGGCTCCTGGAGCGCGATGACGCCGGCCGCTCAGTATTGGCACTCTACTTCGATCTGGACGAGGGAGCGATGGTCGAGAGAGCCGGCCAGGATGACCTGTACAGCCTGAAGATCGTCGTGCTCTATCCCTCGGACGACGAGCATCTGCATGAACCCAAGGCCAGGAAGGTCGCCGAGGGTATAGAGAAGCTGTTTGCGGACCGGACCAGGAAGGACCACACCGGAGCCCGGAAGTGGATCGATCTGTCCGGCGTGATTGCCACGTCTGACAGACAGCTTTCCGTCCGGAATGCACGGCTGCTGAAGGAGTGGGACATCCATTACGTCAGCCATCGCGCGGACCCGCCCCAGCCCTTTTTGGCGAAGTGAGAACCTGCGCGGAGACGGTATGGACAAGGAACCGGGGGGCGTGTGAAGAAGACCCTGTATGTGGACATGGACAACGTCCTCGTCGATTTCCCATCTGGAATCCGGCAACTGACGGCAGATCAGCTCCGCGACTACGACGGCAGGCTTGATGAAGTGCCCGGCATCTTTTCCCTGATGGCGCCGTTGCCCGGCGCCACTGATGCCTTTGCGGAGCTATCGCTGCTGTTCGATGCATACGTCCTTTCGACTGCGCCTTGGGAGAATCCGTCAGCTTGGTCGGACAAGCTGCATTGGGTGAAACAGCACCTCGGGAAGCATGCCTACAAGCGCCTGATTCTCAGCCACCACAAGAACCTGAACGCAGGGGACTTCCTGATCGACGACCGAACCCGGAACGGAGTTGATCGGTTCTCAGGTGAGCATATCCACTTCGGCACGCCCTCGTTTCCAGACTGGACGGCCGTGATGGGCTATCTGCGGCCTCGCGCATAGTTTCTCCGGTGACTGAAACGAAATAGGTCCCTGAAGAAACCCCTCGTAGCCGGCGTCGCGCACGTACTGATATCGCGGCTCACCGAGACAATCCGTCAACGGTCTGGGGGCCTCCCATCTGCCGCGGTTCCGGCACAGCGGCGCCATTGGCTCACCCGGACACAATCACCACAGCGACATCGTCGTGGAAGCCACCGGCCGGCAATCGAACCAGTTCCACGAGCCGATTGACTGCGTCAGTGGCGATGCCGTGCGCGACGATTGCGCATATCTGATCCGCCTCGGCGTACTTGAGCAAGCCATCGGTCGCCAGAAGAACGCGCCCGCCCTCGCGCTCTGCTTCAAACTCGACGGGTAGCGCTTCGCCGGACCCCAGCAACGGCCGGCGGCGCTGATGCGCCGTCATGTCCACCATCTCCCCGGACGCACGGACAAGCCACGCGGCAGAATCACCGACACAGGCGCCGCGTACCCTGGCGTCATCGACGAAGGCAACGATGCCAGTCGTCTCGCCACCGGTCCGGCCGGTGGACAGCTCATGGTCGAACTCGCACAGGACCTCGAACCAGTCGGCAGTGGCAGCATCAGGCGCCAGCTTCGTCACGCATGCCATCAGACGGTCGGCAGCAATCGCCCCGTTACCCGTTCCACCCGCGCCATCGGCGAGCGCGACCAAATAGCCCCCGGCCACGCGGACAGCAATGGCGCGATCCTGCCCAGTCGCCGGCAGCACCTTGATGGTCGCGTCCATGCTGGTATCAGTGGGTCAGGTCGGCGTCCACGAGCTGAATTTCACCCGACCTGACCGCCTCCAGCATTTCCTGCTTCAAGGTTCTGGCGCCGTCGATCGCGGCGGCCTCGTCGATGTCACGCACATACTGGAAGCCATTCACCAGGACCTTTCGTACGCTCTCGCTCATGGGCACCATCTGGCAGACATGCCGCAGACCGTCGAATCCGCCCTTACACCGCCTGCATCCCTCTGTATCGGCCTCCCACACGGTCAGGGAATCGCCAACCTCATCCTCGGAAAACCCGGATGCCAGTAACGCGTATCGGGGTACTTGCACAGGCTTGCGGCATGCCAGGCACAATTTCCGGATGACTCTCAGCGAAAACACAAGCTTGACAGCACTACCGAGGGCGGATACGGACACGCCCATGTCCACCAAACGGACCAACGCGCTGGCGATATCTCTCGTGCCGGGGATGCCGGCGACAATGACGCATCCGCGCTCCGTCGTCAGGCGTATGGCCTCATCGGCGGTCGCCAGGTCATACAACTCGCCAACGCGGAATGCTTTGGTGCCGTGCTCAGCAAGGCGCGTCAAGCTGCCGGCAAAGGTGATGCCGTCCTTGGCGGATACCACAACCCGCGTGACGTCTTTCAAGTTTCCTCGTGCCGCCCATTCCACGGTAGCCATCGGATAATCCGGACCGTGTGATTGCCGCAGGTATCGCAGGCCATGGTAAGCGAGGTGAGCCTGCACGGAATCCGTGGCCATGGGTCCCGTCACGAGGACGAGCCCTTGTTCCCGGGATAGAGCCTCGAAATACGCCCGCTTCTGATGATCGGACAGGATTTCATCGAGAGCCGGCGTATGGTCAGGCTGGCCGCGCGAGATGACAAGAGCCTGGCCACCTATCACCGGCATCGTCGTGACCCAGTAGGTCGCAGACTGAAGGACGAAATATCCGTCCTCCGGTATGCGTTCGTCGGACAGCCGCGCCAACGCCCTCACCGCAGCTACCAGTCTTTCGCCACTGGACTTCGACAGCGTTCCTGCAAGCCGCAACTCATCGCCGTGCCGGCGCCGGAGCCGGTATCCGGTTTCGCCCGACTCGATATGCAAATGGCTGTCGCACTCCTTCATGACGCGGGCAAGCGCCGGGGTGACGATCTTTTCCGCGTCAGTGATCGCGGGATCAAGCTCAAGCAATTCGGTCATGATTGCCCCGCCACGATCAGGCGCGTTCGCGCAGTTGTCTGGCATTGTGTACCGCGACAGTGATCATGCCCTTGAGCACAACTGCAATCAGAACAAAGCGATCCTTGGGCGGCAACTCCTCGAAGTTCGGTGGGGTTACGGGCGCCTGAGGATTTGCTGTGGCTCGATATGCCTCAAGAACGCAACCTTGATCGTCCTTGGACAACTTGCTGTAAAGGGAATTGACAATCTGATCGTCGAGATGGACATCCAGCCTGTGAGCAAATCGATTTCGAAGGTCACCAAGGGATTTCAGTGGCTCCAGGTACTCGCGGGAGAGCCCAAGGGAGCATGCGAGCCGCACTTGCCCTTCGTACTGTAGCCGAGGAAGGTCGTCCGGACGCTGAACCAGGCTGTTTAAGAGATCGTTAACACCAGCTTCTATATGGATCTGTGCTCTGAGCACAACCCCGAGTTCATCTTCTGCCGTCAAATGCTGAAAGAAGGCGGGGTCGATTGTAGGTCGCGCGGTCACGTCAGGTGTACGGAAGCCAACAACGAACGAGAATGCTCTCAGTACTGTTCCAGCGCGACGGTCTTGGACAGGCGCTGCCCATCGCGAACAATAGCGATGTTGACCGTCTTGCCACTCTTCGCTTCTAAGAGGTGGGTCAGTTCAGCGGAATTGTAGACAGGAGCATCGTCAACGGAGACCACGATATCGCCTGTCAGGAAGTCCGCTCGGAACGCCGGGGTGTCGTTCACGATTATTCCCAGAACTGCACCGTGGTTTGATTGAAGCTTCTGGCGCTGATCATCCGTGAGGTCATTGAAGCGCGCACCGAATGCGTATTTCAACTTGACCATGTACACGGCGCCGTAGTCTGCGCGGTTGACCGTGATAGGAATATAGGTAGTTTCCGACCCATAAGTCGTGGTCGTCGAGTTTCCGTAGGCGTTGACCGTCCCACCCGCCCCGTAGGCTGTAGCGTTGCCGGTTGTATAAGAGGTTGTGGTCTTGGGAACGGTGAACGGAACGGAACTGGTCGTCGATCCCGTGTATCGGGGATCGATGATCACCACCCGATCTGCACCGACCTTCTTGCCTTGCTCGATGGCGTTGGACTCGGGTTCGGATCGCCCGCTGTTGAAGGCAGATTGCCCAATCGCCACGTAGCCATTCCGGGCATAGGCAGCCCAGATGTCGTTGCTACCTTGGCCAATATGATCCACTGCCGGTTCCTTTGGGGCCGGCGCAACTCGCCGCTGTGCGAGAAGTTCCGGCGATGCGCCATTGGCAGCACGGTAGAACTGGCTGTAGCCGCTGGCCGCACATCCAGCAAGGAGCGAAACCGCGAGCGCACAGTTCAACAACCGGAGTTTGGACACCATGACGTCCTCCTTGGCAGGCATCCCGATGCATCCCGAATCAGGGTGCCATTGGATTGAGCGGCGTCACATATTTGTTATGTCTACAAGCACTTGGCATCCGCGTTGTCCACCGCGTCCGGACGGTCACGGCACGCGAAGGTCGAACGGCAGCCGCTACGTCCGACCTCGTCCCGCGCGGGGCGGAATCTCACGTGGTCCGGCGCGGTGCCGGCCATCCCGCGGTCGCGCGCTCGGGCGTCTGAAGCCCGAGGGCTGACTGGACGCGGAGGCGGCCACATGAATGCGTTTTCGAGGCCATAATTGCCCCCAGCTACACACCCCGAGGTGTGCAGCTAACCGTGTAGCTGAGTTCGAGCGGATGGAAAATTCAGCCAATTTATCAATGCGATACGACCAGGTACACGAGCAGGTGCAGAACATCGAATGACATCCGGGGGTGTCCGGAGACCTCCAGAGAAGTTGCCGTAAACCCCCGAGTTTCTGGGTGTTTTGACCAGAAACGTCCACTGACCTCCAACTGCCTCTGAGCTACACTTGTAGCTAGACGGGTAGCTGAGTTGTAGCTAAATCTGTAGCTACTAATCGATGAGCAAGGTGGTTCGTGCAGTGCCTGCGGTACTCCACGAACCACCGAGAACAGGGGGGCGAAATGGCACGCGCGAAACTCACGGCACTGGCGGTAGAGCGGGCTCATCGATCCGGCGAGCCGGTGCTGCTCAGCGACGGCGACGGGCTGTAACTACGCAAGCAAACGCGCGACGGCGCCTCATGGACGCTGCGCTATCCCTTCGCCGGCCGACAGCATTGGCTCACGCTTGGCAACTATCCCGACATGCCGCTGGCGCAAGCGCGCGTCGAAGCGCGCCAGGCGCGTGTGCTGCTCGACAAGCAGCAGGATCCGCTGGCCGTCCGCCGTGCGGCACTCGCGGAGGAACGGCAGAAGGGATCGTTCAAGTCGCTCTGCGAGGACTGGTATCGCGCCGAGGTGCAAGCGCGCGGACTCAAGCACCCCGCCGTACCGCGCCGGTATCTCGACAAGTACCTCCTGCCGAAGCTGGGGTGCTTGCCGGCCTGTGGAATTACGCCCGCCGACTTGGCTCGCATGCTCGATGAGATCAAAGGCCGCGCTCCCACGGCCGCCAATGACCTGCTGCGATTCACGCGTCGAATTTTCGCGTTTGGCGTGCGGCGTCGTTTCCTCTTGAGCAACCCCGCCGCCGATTTCTCGCCCCGCCTGGACGCCGGTGGTACCGAACGGCCGCGCAGCCGCGCGTTGAGCAGTGACGAGCTTGCGCAGTTGTTCGAGAAAATCCGCGAGACACCGAGCTTCGGCGAGGACAATCTGCTGGCCATTAAGCTGCTGCTCGCGCTCTGCGTGCGCAAGGGAGAATTGCTCGGCGCACGCTGGGACGAGTTCGATCTCGAGGCACTGTCGCCGTCTGGAGCGGTGTGGCACCTGCCGGCGGCCAGAACGAAGACCGGCGAGGGTCTGGATGTTCCTCTGGTGCCCGAAGTACTCGACTGGCTCCGGCGCCTGCGGGTGCTGGCAGCCAGCAGCGACTACGTCTTCCCGAAGCGCCGCCGGGACCCTCGCGAGAGAGTGCCGCACGTCGGCGTCGACACGCTCAATGTGGCCCTGCAACGCGTGAAACATGGTCTACGCCATTTCACGCTTCACGACCTGCGCCGGACCGCACGCACGCATCTCGCCGCGCTCGGCATTCACCGCGAAGTGGCCGAAAGATGCCTTGGCCACAAGCTGCGTGGAGTCGAGGGAACTTACGACCGGCATGACTACTTCAAGGACCGCCGCGCAGCGCTCGAGCGCTGGTCCGTGCTCATCGTTCAAGCGGAACGTGGGCAGGCAAAGATTGTGTCGATTTTGAAGAATGGGACTCGAGCCACCGCCTAGCCGGGTGCGCGTGTTGCTTTTTTTTTGCTGGATTCATTCGCTACAGCTTTGTCACGGAGCTCGGGGAGTCGTCGGATGCGAGGCGCCTAATAGTTGCGAGCAGGCTGGGCAGACGGGCCTGACTCGCGACATCACCCGGCAGGTGTCCTGGCAACGCGGTGATAAACGCCTCCTGACGAATAAGATCGGCAAAACGGCTCCGCAAATACTCACGGATTTCCGGGCTCGCGCCCGCCAACTCATCGGTTAGTTCTGGGCGACCGTCCACGACCGTGATGATGTCCTCCAGATCGTGGCTTGCGAGAAAGTCACCTTGCCCGCGGTCCAGGAACGCCTCCATTTTCGTGGCGAGAAACAATGGACTGGTAAGGACCCGAATCGTGCGGCCACTTGGCAATTGACGAGGCACTGCGGTTTTGACGGCCTGTGGATACCAGCGGTTGTGAAAACTCAGGACGTCTGGGCCTGAAGGCAGGAGGTCGAGCTGCATGCCCGCGATATTCCAGCGGCAGATGACGTCCGGGTCGGGAGCGAACCCCTTTTCGCGCAGGCGGGATTCGAGGATATGGTATTCCCGGATTGTTGTGGCTTCGGCGACGACGTCCACGTCCGTGGTCACCCGCACTGATTGGGCACGGGTCGCGGTGACGAGCAATTCCGTTGCGCAGCCGCCGACGAACACAAGGTCAGCAGCAAGGTCCCCGAGTAGCCCGACCATGGTGTCGAGCAATTCCGTATTCGGGTGAGGCCCCACGTTCGCGTTCACTTGATGCGTGCCTCGAGCATCTTGCCCGCCATTTCGCGTTCACGTGCCTGGCCAATTCTTAGTGCGTCGAGCAGTGCTACCAATTCATAGAACTGGCTGTCCTCTTTCGCCGCCGATGGCAACCCGGGGTAGAGCGGCAAGAGTGTCTGGCCTCGCACACTGCCGTTCGGATCCGGCCAAACAGGCGGCAGGTCCGAAGTTGGGCCGAACTTGTCTTTCAGGGGCTGTACCGCATAGGCGGTGGGAGTTCCAATGACCACCTCTCCGCGGATGGGTGGGTAGGCGTACGGAGCACCGTTGATCAGGAAGCGCCGCAGCGCTGCCGCGATCGGTCGAATTGCGCCGTCAATCGACACCGCCAGCTTCGCTGCAATCAGGCGCTGAACGGCGGCGTGCGCTTCGAATTGCGAGAGATGCATGGCCT
>VFSW01002850.1_pt1 | contig 26042 bp, 23 predicted proteins | sample 5358111 | NCBI WGS metagenome assembly VFSW01 (sample SAMN11554181, study PRJNA540505) | mine drainage metagenome | isolation source: sediment from site ElyBrook_90M | place: USA: Ely Copper Mine, Vershire, VT | collected 2017 | reverse complement strand
GTCTACGTCTACTTCAAGTACGTTGGCGGGGGGGGGCTCGTGGCCGAGATCGAGCGCAACCTCAAGTTGCAAGACGCCGTCGTCAAGTACATGACGGTGCTGACGAAAGAGCAGGTCGACTTCGACCTCGTGCAGATCGACCCCGAGGAGACCAAGCTCGGCAAGCTCGAGCTGCCGCCGGAGGACGACAAGGAAGAGTCGCGCGAGAAACAGCTCGGCCTCGTCGACTTCGGCCCCGAAGGCCCGCGGCGCACGCGGTTGCCGGAGGAGGAGGAGTTCGAGGGCGAAGAGGCGTTCGACGCGGGTGGCGAGAAGGCGAAGGCCGAGGGCGGCGCGCCCACCGGCCCCGGCGGCACCAGCGGGGAGGAGACCTGATCATGGGAACGGATTCGCAGATGGATGACGACAAGGACATCTCACGCGGGCCGGATCTGAACGCCGAGATCGGCCGGCGACGCGGCGGGAAGAAGCGTGTTTGCCGCTATTGCACCGACAAGGCCCTGGTCATCGACTACAAGGACCCGCAGGCGCTCAAGTACTTCATCACCGACCGCGGAAAGATCGTCCCGCGCCGCATCAGCGGCAACTGCGCGCGCCACCAGCGCAAAGTGCAGCTCGCCGTGAACCGGGCGCGCAACATCGCGCTCCTCCCCTTCACCGTGACCCATTCGGGCTGATCATGCCTACGAGCATTCAGGTCATCCTGCAGCAGGACGTCGACAAGCTCGGCAAGAGCGGTGATCTCGTCCGCGTACGCCCGGGCTTCGCCCGGAACTTCCTCCTCCCGCGGCAGCTCGCCGTGCCCGCGTCGACCGAGGCGATCCGCCGCGTGGAGCACGAGAAGGCGGTGGCCCTCGTCCGGGCCGACAAGGCGAAGAGGGAGGCTCGCGAGGTCGCCGCGAAGGTGAGCGCGCTGAAGATCACGATCGCCCAAAAGGCGGGCGAGGACGGCCGGCTCTTCGGGTCGGTGACCGCGAAGGACATCGAGGCCGCGCTCAAGGCCCAGGGCGTTGCGGTCGAGGGGTTGCGAAAGAAGATCCACCTCGCCGAGCCGATTAAGGAGGTCGGGGTTCACGAAGTCCCCGTGAAGCTCGTCTCGGACGTCACGGCGATGATCAAGGTCGAAGTCGTCGCCCGTTAGCTCCCCTCGCGCTCCCGAGCCGGACGCGTGGCGCCGTGCTGTCTTTCGGGGTAAGGGAGTTGTCCTCGTGCGCCTCAGTCGCTCTCCCGCGGCTGGGGCGCGCGGCATTTCGGGGAGAAGACTGTGGAAAAGCTGCGCGCCATAGGAGGGCAAGCTGCGGAGTCGATGGCGATCGAGGGGCGCGTGCCACCCCACGACCTCGATGCGGAGGCCGCCGTGCTCTCGGCGGTGATGCTCGACAAGCTCGCTTTCGACAAGGTCGCCGAGTTCCTCGAGCCGCCGCACTTCTACTCCGAGGCCCATCGCCGCATCTTCGAGGCGTGCGTCGAGATGAGCCGCGAGGGCAAGACCCCGGATGTCGTGCAGGTCGCCACCTGGCTGCGCGACCACGACCGCCTCGCGCAGGTGGGTGGGATGCCGTACTTGACCGAGGTGCTCTCCGCGGCCCCGGCAGTGGCCAACGTCGTCGCGTACGGCAAGACGATCCACGAGAAGTGGCGCGTGCGACAGCTCATCCTCGCCTGCCAGAGGGTGACGGCCCAGGGATACGCGGGCTACGGCGACGCGCAGCACTTCATCGACGGGGCCGAGCAGGCCGTCTACGACATCGCGCGGACACGCGAGTCGACCAGCGTGCACCTGCTCCGCGACGTGATGCGCGAGACGTTCAAGCGCATCGAGAAGGCGAACGCCCGCGGCGCGCGCATCACCGGCATCCCGACGGGGTTCGACCGCTACGATCGCATGACGAGCGGCCTCCACGACGGCGAGCTGACGATCATCGCCGCGCGCCCCGGCATGGGAAAGACGAGCCTCGTGCTCAACATGGCGGCCAACGTCGCGAGCCCGCAGCAGCTCGAGAGCGCCCGGGACCCGAACGACCGCTGGGAGGAGCCGGGCTACGGCGTCCTCGTCTTCTCGCTGGAGATGCCGAGAGAGCAGATCGTCAACCGCATGCTCTGCTCGGAGGCGAGAGTCGACGTGAGCCGCGTGCGTACGGGGATGCTCGCGCCGAGCGATTGGCAGAAGCTCACGCAGGCGGCGGCGCATCTCGGCAGCCTGAACGTGTGGGTGGACGACGCGCCCGCGCTGTCGATCCTCGAGCTCCGATCCAAGGTGCGTCGCGTCCAGGCGGAGTTCGATCGGGTGGACGAAGCGACCGGCGAGAAGAAGCAGCGCATCGGCCTCGTGGTGGTCGACTACCTGCAGCTCATGAAAGGGCGTGACTACGTGAACTCGCGCGAGCAAGAGATCAGCGAGATCTCGCGAGGATTGAAGCAGCTCGCCAAGGAGCTCTCGATCCCGGTCATGGCTCTGAGCCAGCTCAATCGCGCCGTCGAGACGCGCGGGGAGAAGAGCAAGCGCCCGCAGCTGTCGGACCTTCGCGAGTCCGGCGCGATCGAGCAGGACGCCGACAACATCTGCTTCATTTATCGGGACGCCTACTACAACAAGGAATCCATGGACGCGGGCGACCGAAACGTCGCGGAGCTCATCATCGCCAAGCAGCGGAACGGCCCCACCGATACCGTCAAGGTCCGCTTCGACGCGCAGTACACGCGCTTCGACAACCTGGCCGACGGCGAATACGAGGACGAGGGGAGGTGACGGCGCGGATGTCGGAAGCGGACGGCACGTCTGCGGCGCCGCCGCAAGCGGAGACGCTCGAGCAGCTCGTGATGTCCCGCCGCGTGCTGATCGCGGTGGGCGCCGGCGGTGTCGGCAAGACGACGCCCGCGGCAGCGCTCGGCGTGGCGGCCGCGCGTCGGGGGAGACGCGTCCTGTGCCTGACGATCGACCCCGCGAAGCGCTTGGCCGAGGCGCTCGGCCTCGAGCGGATGTCGCCCGAGGAGCAGCCCGTCGACGCGAAGCTGTTCGCGGACGCAGGCATGCCGCTGTCCCACGACGGCTCGCTCAGCGCGATGATGCTCGACACGAAGCGCACGTTCGACGATCTCGTCCTCAAGTACTCGTCGACCCCGGAGAACGCGGCACGCCTCCTCGACAACCGCCTCTACAAGTACGTCTCCACGTCGCTCGCGGGCACGCAGGAGTACATGGCGATGGAGAAGCTCGTCGCCGTCCAGAACGACGCGCGCTACAACCTCGTCATTCTCGACACGCCGCCGACGGCCAACGCGCTCGACTTCCTCGACGCCCCCGAGAAGCTCGTGGAGGCGCTCGACTCCGCCACGATGGCCTGGTTCATCCAAGCCTTCGAGTCTACGGGCAGGCTCTCGCTGAACCTCCTCGCACGCTCGGCGGCCGTCGTCCTCCGCGGTCTCGGGCGGATCACGGGAGGCGGGTTCCTCCGGGACATGGCGGAGTTCATCGTCGAGCTGAACGATCTGTTCGGTGGCTTCAAGCAGCGCGCGCGGATGGTCGAGGCTGCGCTGCGGTCGCGGGACGTGTCGTTCGTCCTCGTCACGAGCCCGGCGCCGATGAGCGTCCAAGAGGTCCTCTTCTTCAGCGATCGCCTAGAGCAGTCGAGCATGCCGCGCGGTGCGTTCGTCGTGAACCGGTTCCGCACGCCGCCGCCGCTCGCCGATCAGCCGCCGAGCGAGGCCGAGGTCGCCGAGGCGGTCAGGGCAGTGGGACTGAAGCTCGAAGAGGAGGGCGCGTCTCGCCTCCTACGCGCGCACGCCGACGCCAAGCGTCTCGCGGAGCTCGACGCGTACCACGTGCGAGCCCTCGACGAACGCGCGCAGGGGAGGGTTCCCATCGTGCGCGTGCCCGAGCTTTCGGGCGACGTTCACGACATTGCCAAGCTGAGCATTCTTGCCGAGAGGCTCATGTCGGGAGGCATCCGCTAGGCTGTCGGCCCATTGCTCGATAGGCTGCTAGCCTTCGGGCAGCATGTACGCTGTCGTGCTCGTGCTCTGCCATGCGTTGACCGCGCCGCTGCAAACCGGCGGACGGGCCGTCGCCCGAGCCGCCGGGTCGATGTCGTGGGCGGGCTGGACGAGCGGGCGTCCGCCGGAGTGCGCGAGCGGGAGTGGGCGGGGCGCGAACGTCTGGGAGCGTGCGAAGACGCCGGAGCTCGAGCGCTATTGCGATCTCGTGGCGGGTGCATCGGCGAAGCTCGCGGGGGCGACGACCATGGCGCATGCTGCGCTCGACGCCGCTCGCCAAGCCGACCGCGCGCTCCCGGGCCATGCAGCGCCGCTCCTCCTCGAGGGGCGCGCTCTGGCGTCGATGGGGAAGCGCGACGACGCTCGCGCCGCGATGCAGGACGCCCGTGCCCGCAACCCTTCCGCCTTCGACGACCCGGCGGCGCTCCTTGCCTGGGCGCGCGTCTCGGCGCGGACGGGGCATGCCCGCGATGCGTCGGAGGCCTACCGCACGCTCTTGCCGCGGGCGTGCGCGCTGCCGTCGCTCGATCGAGGGGCGGCTTTCGTCGAGGGCGGGATCGTCGAGTCCGCCGTGAGAGGCGAGGACGGGATCGACGAGGCCACGGGCGCGCTGCGCGAGGCGCTGCGCGAGACGCGCGACGATGCGTTCGGGGTCGCCGTCCTCGGCCTGGCTCTCGCGCTCGACCGCCGCGGAGATCAGCGCGAGGCAAAGGCCCTCCTCGCCGAGCGGGCGCACGGAGATCCCCGCAGCCTGTTCGGGCGGCACGACGCCAAGGAGCTCCTCAGCGTGGCGCCCGTCGAAGAGAGCGCTCTCGTCGGCATCGGGCTCGAGCCGACCGACCCCGCCGGCGCGCGCGACGCTTGGGACGCGTACCTCGCCGCCGCGCCGAACGGGCCGTGGGCCGCTCACGCACGCGCGCACTTGGCTGCGCTCGTGGGACCCGGCGGGAGGCGTCCGACGCCGGCCGCAGGAAGCCGAACGGCTGGAGGCAGGCCGTGAAGCCCGCGGCAGTCGCTGCGTCGCTGGCCATCCTGGTGGGGTCTGCGGCGCAAACCGGGGTCGGCCGTGCGGACACGCCTCCAAGCATCTGGGAAATCGCGAAGGATCCCCCGGAGAGGGATCGCTGGACGTTGCACGTACGGGTCGAGCGCTTGATGCAGCCCGCGCCCGACGCGGACGTCGTCGGGGAGGTCAGCGGCGCGACGCGCTCGCTGCGCCTCGAGTCTGCGCGCGCCCTGCTCGAGCAGGCCGACGCCGCGCATAGCCCCGACGTGCGTCTGCAGTTCGACATGGGGATCGTCGACTACGAGCTCGGCGCGGCCCAGGCCCGCCAAGATCTCTTCGAGCGGGCCGTCGACATCCTCGTTCGCGCTCTCCAGCGCGCGCCCGACCACCCCGCCGCGACCGAGGCGATGGAGCGGCTCGTCTACTGCTCCGTGAAGCTGAACCGCCCCGAGGACGAGCTCGCGGCCTGGCACCGGTATCTCCCGCGCCTCACCGACGACCGGGCACGCGCCGTCGGGCTGATGAACATGGGCGAGGCGGAGATGCGCCTCGGGCGCGTAGATGACGCCCTCGGGACCTTCCGCGAAGTGTTGCGCCTCGTCGCGACGCTGCCGAACTCCATGGCGACGTACGTGCTGACCGAGTGGGACCTTGCGGTGGCGCTCGATCGGTCCGGCGATGCGCGCGGCGCGACGGAGGAGGCGTCGCGCGTGCTCGGCATGGGGATCTTCGGCGTAGGGATGCCGATGCCCGTGCCCGGGTCGCGCGCTCTCCGGGGCACGCTCATCCTGCGCTCTCCGGGCGTGTTCTTCGTGCCGGCGTGGGAGGTCGAGTGGTACTTCGCCCTCGCCGCAGCGGCGGACGCGCGGGACGCGTCCGAGGCGAGCGAGGCGGCCGAGTCGTGGGGGGAGGCCGAGCTGCACTGGAGGAAGTACGTCGCCGAGTCGGGGGCTTCCTCGGAGAAAGACCCCTGGCTCTCCATCGCGCGCGTCCGCTTGGCTCATGCTCAGGCCGAGCGGCTCGCGGCGGAGCAGCGGGCGCGCGAGACGAGGCGGGTGCAGTCGCCGGTCCGCCCCACGAACGCGAGGCCCGGCCTTGTCCGCTGACGGAGGCGGGAGCGGTGCGACGCTGACGGCCCGGGAGCGCGCCGTCAAGGCTGCCCTCGACGAGGTCCGCGCGCGCTGCGACGTCCCGACGCGTCTGGCGGCCGACCCGGTCTCGTTGACCCATCACTACGACGACCCGCTCGACCGCGAGCTCGTCGGTCTGGCGACCGCCTGCATCGCATTCGGCAATGCGAAGACCATCGTGTCCAAGGCGGGCGACATGCTCGCGCGCCTCGGCCCGCATCCGACCAACGTGGCCGAAGACCGCCGCGTGCTCGAGGCCCGCCTCGATGGTTGGAAGCACCGGGTCTTTCGTGGCGAGGATCTCGCCCGCCTCCTCGCGGGCGCGCGCATGCTCCAGCGGCGGCACGGGTCGCTGGGGACGCTGTTCGAGGCCGAGCTCGATCGCCACGGGACGTTGCGCGAGGCGCTCGCCTCGTGGTGTGACGCCCTCCGGCTGACCTCCGGGCTCGGACGCGGACTGCGACGCGGCCCGCTGCACCTCTTGCCCGATCCGCGCGGCCCGAGCGGCACCAAACGCCTCCTCCTGTTTCTGCGCTGGATGATCCGCCCCGCCGACGGCGTCGACCTCGGCCTCTGGGACGTCGACCCCGCGCGGCTGCTCGTCCCGGTGGACGTGCATATCCACCGTCTCGCTCGGAACCTCGGGCTGACGCGCCGGGCCGCTCCCTCGTTCCGGACCACCGAGCAGATCACGGCCGCGCTCGCGCGCTTCGATCCCGCCGACCCGGCCGGCTACGACTTTGCGCTTTGCCACATGGGCATGCTCCAGGGTTGCCCCTCGCGGCGCGACGCCCGGCGTTGCGATGGCTGCGGGGTGAAGGGCGTATGCATTCATTGGGCGCCAAAGAGGCCTCTGGTAAAGTGAACACCTTGGGCCCGGTGAGCCAGCGCGAGTTCGACCTCGATGCCGTTCGCACCGACGGGTGGTTCGAGCGCATCGGCGAGGGGATCGGGTCGTTCCAGGCGTTGTGCGAGATCGTGGGCGAGCGCTTCTTCGCGTTCTCGATCATCGTGGGCGCGCGGATCACAGCGCTCACGGTGGACCGGCGCAACCCCGATCTGTCGCTCGTGGACTTCGTCGTCGGCGTGGGCGACGCGGACGACACGATCGATCCGCAGCGCCTCACGCTGGCGGACTTTCGCCGCCGCCTCGTCGGCGCCCTCCTCGTCGAGGACGACAAGCCCGCCCCGGAACCGACGCGCGACTCCGAGACGGAGATCATCCAGCTCTTCATCGGCGTACGGTATCTCCTCCTCGCGCCGCTCTACGGCTACTCGCTCCGCCTCCTTCTCCTCGACGAGGACGAGGGGCCGCAGCTCGTGGTGATGCACGACGGCGTCGAGGAGACGCACAACCTCGACTCCTTTCGCTTCCGCCTGCGCTCGCTCGTGCGCGAGGAGCTCGAGCGGGTCGCGTCGGGGTCGCGCAGCGCGATCGACCTGTCGAAGGTAACCGAGGCGGAGGCGGCGGCGCTCCGGAAGGAGTGGCCCCGAGTGCTCCAGCTCCTCGGCGGCTGGCCGGCGCCGCTCGCCATCTTCCTCCGCACCCCCGAGGGCCAGATGCTCGCGCCCGATGCGCGCGCGCTCATCGCCAAGGGCCTCGGCCTGCTCGGGAGCGCGTGCGTGCACCTCGAGGAAATCGAGCAGGCGGAAGAGGTCTTCCGCATCGGGATCCAGTACGCTCAGGAGGGGATGGCCGCGGCGGACCTCTTCCGCCGCCTCGGCGAGGCGCTCCTTCAGAACGGGCGCCCGGGGGAGGCGATCGGCCCGCTCCGGCGCGCGCTCGCGTTTGGCGGCGCCCCGGCGGAGGTCATGCCCCGCCTGGCACGGGCGTTTCTGGGCCGGAAAAGGTGGGTCGCGGCGTACGGGTGCCTCCGCGATGCCCTCGAAGCGGGCGTCGGGGAGCGCGAGAGCGCGGAGGAGCTGCGCGAGGTCGAGGGCGCCCTCGGCTTGTCGCTCACGGGATGGAAGGCGAAGCTCCTCGAGGGCAAGAGCGCGTGAGGGTTTGCTCTCGTGGAAGGTGCGGACACGCTCACGGGCCACCGTCGCCGCTCAGCGTGGGCGTGCCGCAAAGGAGGCCGAACGCGTCGACCCAGAGCCCCGATCGGCCGAAGCTCCCTCGCGCCAGTTGACCGGAAGGGCACGAGGCCTCGTACGGAGAGCCGCCGTCTCCGCCCGCGGCCTCGAGGGTGGCCGGCGTCCCCATCGCGAACATGCCCCCGGCGTCGGGGTCCAGCGTCCACGCGGCGCACTCGAACGCGACTTGATCGAGATAGCGCCCCGAGCGACCCACGAAGCCCACGACCACCTCGTTCGCGGGGCAGGTCCGCATCCAGGCGCCGCCCTCCTGGCTCGCTCCACGCTCCGGCGAGACCGGACCTTCTGTCGTCGTTACCTGCCCCGGCGAGGAGGGGTTCAGAGACAGCGATCCGCACATCGTCTGGATGACACCGACGATGGTGAGGCCCGGCGGAACGGCGAGGTACCCGCGGTACCCAATGACCGCCTCGCCCTCCGGGCAGAGGTCCGCGAATGGACGCCCGCCGTCTCCTCCCTGTTGGCCCGTCGCGGCGTCGCCGACCGGGTCGACCGCCATGGAGCCGGCTTCGCCCGAGGTCTCCGCGCTTCCCGCTTCGGGCGCCTCGAGCCCACCGGGGGTCGGCTCTCCGAGCACGAACCCGGTGGTCGTGCCGCACGACGCTGCCAGGACGACTGCCAGAGCCTCTGCGGGCGGGTGAGTCATCGAGCGTGCCAGCGAGCATCGTACCCATTTCGCTGGGTCAGCGTCATATTGTGAGCCGTTTGTTCCCTCCGCGGCATTTGGGGGGCAGACCGACGCACGTCTCGTGCACGGCGCACCAAATTCTCCGACGATGGGCGTTCTGCTGAAACACGGCTCCTTTCTCCTGACCCTTTGTCTCGCTGTCGCCGGCGCGATGGGGGGGTGCGCCGGAGCAGTCCGCGGGGCGCCGGGGGCCGGTGCGACCGGCGACGCCTCGCGCGACGGCGTCGACGCCAGCGGTGGTTCGGTCTTCGGCAACGGGAGCACCAGCGGCGGCGGGGAAGCAGGGCAGCACGAAGTCTTCGACGTCGAGCCGACGGCCCTCCAGACGATCTCCGTCCGGCTCGGCCAGACCGCGGCCGCAATGCCCTACCAGGCGACGCTGAACGGCAGCCCCATCAACGCCGCATGGACGATCGATCGGGGCAGCCTCGGCACCATCGGCGCGGGGCCGTCTTCCTCGGCGACGTTCACCGCCAACGGGGCGGGCGGCGGACTGCTCAACGTGATCGCCGGCTACAACGGCGCAACGGTCAAGCGCCAGGTGTTGATCTTGCTCGACGCCGGGACTCAGAACGGCCCGAACCTCGCCGGCGCCGGGGAGCAGTCGCAGATCGCGACGACGCCATCGCAATTGACGACCGGTGGTGGAATCGGCGGCGTGGGCGGCTTCGGGCTTGGCGCGCCGGTCGCAGACATGCCGACGCTGACGGCGCTGCAAAACCAGACCAACGATGGCCAGGCGCAGAACCTCACGGTCATCTACCCCTACGACAAGACCGTCTTCCCGCGCGGCCTCCTTGCCCCGCTCGTTCAGTGGTCGTGGACGGTCGGCGACGCCGACGCGATCCGGATGACGCTCAAGACGACGAGCGGCTCTTTCTCGTGGACGGGCACCTTCGGCCGCCCGACTGTCCTGGCGGGCCTGACGGCACCGTCTTACTGCCCAGGAACCAGGACGGGCGCGCAATGCCCGTTCGTAAACAACCCGATTCCGCAGGACGTATGGACTGCGGGGACGAATACCGCAGGGGGCCTCACTCCGAACGGTATGCCCGACCAGCTCACGATGAGCCTCGTGGTTGCCAAGGGAGGCATCGGCTACGGCCCGGTCACCGAGACGTGGACGATCGCGCCCGCGCGGCTGGAGGGGACCGTCTATTACAACTCCTACGGCACGCGCCTCGTGCAGAACTCCAATTTCCTCGACGCCAACAACGCTCAGGTCGGCGCCGCGGTGCTCGCGATCAACGAGGGCGCACTCGCCCCGACGGTCGTCGCCGGCACATCGAGCCCGTGCGCGTCCAATAGCGACCCGAATTGCAATGGCGCGGGTTGCCGCGTGTGCCACGTCGTCGCCGCGGGCGGGAGCACGCTCATCGTCCAGCAGGGCGACTACGCAACGACGTCCTGGTACGACCTCAAGAACGGCAACGCTCAGACCGCCCTCTTCGATAAGGTCCTCTTCGCGTGGGCGGGGCTCTCGACCGACGGCACGCTCGCCCTGACGAACTCCGCGGACCTCGGGGCTGGCACCTCGACCATGCAGCTCTACGCGTTCCCGGCGTCGTCGACCACGCACGCCACTCCGCTCGCGACCAATCTTCCGGACAACGTGTCCGGCGGGACCCCGGCGTTCTCTCCCGATACCAAGCACGTCGCCTTCGACCTCATGGGAGGGACGATCCAGGGGACCACGGGCAACGACACCCAGCTCGTCGCAATGGACTTCGACGCGACGACGCACGACTTCACGAACCTCAAGGTCCTCGCCACGATGCAAAACGGGAATCGGGCGGGCTTTCCGTCCTTCTTCCCGACGAACGACGCCGTCGCGTTCCACCGACAGCTTGTGCCTTCGGCGGGCGCCGAATTCGGTACGCGATCCGGCGCCCAGGCGCAGATCTGGTGGTCTGACCTCGGGTCGGGCACCGCGAGGTCGCTCGACGCGCTGAACGGTCTCGACGCCAACGGGACGAGCTCGTACTTGCCGACCGGGCCCCACAATCATGGTCAGGGAAGGAGCACGCCTCCCAACGACGCGACCCTCAACTACGAGCCCACGGTGAACCCCGTTTCCTCGGGCGGCTACATCTGGGTCGTCTTCACGAGCCGGCGCCTCTATGGGAACGTAGCGATGACCGACCCGTGGCAGAGCGATCCGCGCTACTACGACAACACGACGCTCGCCAACGCGACGACGAAGAAGCTCTGGGTGGCCGCCATCGACCTCAACGCTACCCCGGGGACGGACCCGAGCCACCCGGCCTTCTATCTCCCCGCGCAGGAGCTCCTCGCCGGCAACGCGAGAGGGTTCTGGGTGCTCAATCCTTGCAAGGTGGACGGCACGTCGTGCATGAGCGGCGACGAGTGCTGCAACGGCTACTGTGAGCCGTCGGGGAACGGCGGAGCGCTTGTCTGCGCGAACGCCTCGCCCGACAACTCGTGCTCCACGGTCCAAGAGAAGTGCGCGGCGGCGGCGGACTGCTGCAACCCCGCGAACGTGTGCATCAACGGGTTCTGCGCGCAGGCGGCGGTGAACTAGTTCCGCCGAGCGGAACTAGAGGACAGACCAGCCATGTCGTCCCTGCGCCTCGTCCTGTCCGCCGAGGAGGCTCCGCGGGAGAAGCGCGAGCCCACGCTGGCGGACCTCTACGCGGACTACGCAAAGTACGTCGGAGCGGTCGCATCGCGGCTGCTCGGGCGGGAGGGCGAGGTCGAGGACGTAGTGCAGGACGTGTTCGCCCTCGCGCTGCAGGGGCTCCGGCGCCGCGACGACGCGCGGGAAATCAAGGCCTGGCTGGCGAAGGTGACGGTGCGGCGCTGCGTGAGGCAGCTCCGGCTTCGCCGCTTCTGGCAGTTCGTCGACGCGACGCCGCAGCCGAGCTACGATCGGCTCGTGGAGCCGAGCGCAGGGCCGGCCGAGCGTTACCTCGTCGGCGAAGTGTACCGCGCGCTCGACCGGCTCCCGGCGCGCGAACGCGTGGCCTGGACGCTGCGGCACGTGGAAGGCGAGAGCCTGGAGGAGACCGCCGCCCTCTGCGGGTGCTCGCTCGCGACGGCCAAGCGACGCATCGCCGCGGCGCACGAGAAGCTGAGGCGATGGCTCGAGGGGAGGGGCGGGTGATCGACCTCGACGATCGCCTCGCCCGAGGCCCGCTTCGCGTCCGGAGTCTGTGGTCCGGCGCTTCGGTCGAGAGCGTCCTGCGGCGCGTTGCACGGCGCCGGCGCGTCGCGTTCGTGCTCGACGTCGCGGCGGCCTGCGCCTGCGGTGCGCTGCTCGTCGTAGCGCTTTGGCGGGCGCGGCCTTTCGCCGCGTCGACGGTGTTCTCGGACGGTTCGATCGCGGAGCTGTCCACCCGGGACAGCCACCTGCGCGTCGAGCAGGACGGAGCCGATCGCACGGTCTCGCGCCTGACGGGTGGGGCGCGTTTCCAGGTCACGCGAAACCCGCGACGCACTTTCGAAGTACGCGCCGGGGACGTGCGCGTGCGCGTGCTCGGCACGATCTTCTCGGTCGAGCAACTGGCGTCCGGGCAGACGCAGGTGCTCGTCGAACGCGGCCGCGTCTAGGTGGCGTGGCTCGGGGGCGCCACTGTGCTGAAGGGAGGGCATGGCGGCACGTTTCCGCCGGCAAACGACGCAGAGGCGGACCTCGCGGTCGACGCAGGGCCGGTCTCCACGCCGCCGCTGGCGTCGGCGATGGCTTCTGCGGCGCCCGCCGCTACGCCCCTCCGCGCTCCGACGGGTGGCGGCTGGCGGGACTATGCGCGCGCCGGAGATTACGCGAAGGCGTACGATGACCTGCGGGCGCGGGGCTCGGAGGCCGTCCAGGACGACGCAGCCGACCTCCTGCTCGCCGCCGACACGGCCCGGCTGAGCGGTCACCCCGAGGAGGCCGTGCCTCCCTTGCGCGCACTATGCGACCGGCACTCCAGAGACCGAAACGCCCCCGTGGCCGCGTTCACGCTCGGCCGTGTGCTGCTGGACGACATGGGCCGACCTTCCGAGTCGGCGATCGCGTTTCGAAGGGCCTTCACGCTTTGGCCGTCGGGCCCGCTGGCCGAAGACGCACTCGCACGCGAAGCAGAGGCCTGGGAGCGCGCGGGCCGGATGCAGGACGCGCGCGGCGCCGCGGAGAAATACCTGTCGAGGTACCCCCTCGGTCGCCACGCCGCGGACATGAAGAACATCCTGTCCGAGTGACGGTGGGCGTGGATCCACGGCCACCGCGTTCTCTGCACGTCGCCCTCGCAGTCTGCGTAGTGCTTCACGCGGCGCCGATCGCGCGGGCGGACCCCGGCACCAGCCGGGTCGCGAGGTGCTCGGTCTCCCTCGTGGAAGAGGGGCCCGCCTGCCCGGGTGCTTCCACGGAGGAGGTCGCCGCCATCCTCCGGGTGGAGCTCCTCGACCGGTTCGTCGGCGCTCCGGAGCGAGGCTCTTGCGACGTCGTTCTTTCTTGCTCGGGCGACGTGGTCACGGCCACGGTGTCGCTTCCCGGCGGCGGCACGAAGACCAGCCATGCCGACCTCGCTCGTGTCCCGTCCACCGTGCGCTCGCGGATCGTCGCGCTGACGATCGCGGAGCTCGTGCGGGACATCGACGAGAACACGAGCGCGGCGCTGGCACCGTCGGTCCGCATCGAACCGGAGCGCGCGCGGGCGGTGCCTGTCTCGCCGCCTCTGCCGGTTCGCGTCATCGAGCTCGGACCCTTCGCGGAAGCGAGCGCCTTCCCGGCTCACGGGCTCTGGCTCGCCGGCGGAGGGTTGCGCTTCGTCTTCGCCAGGGGACCCTGGTGCGCGGGGCTGGAGGCCGGGGTCCTCGCCGCGTCCGAACGGTTCGAGCCCGGGACCGTGCAGGAGATCCTGTCCTACGGAAGCCCGTTCCTCGGGTTGCAGGGACACTGGCGCAGCCTTTGGATGCGCGCGGGTGCGGGCTACGCGCTCGGCGCGGCGACGATTCGTGGGAGCGCGGAGCCGCCTGCCGTCGGTGGAACGATGATCGGCCCTTTCAGCGCGCCGTACGCCTTCGGCGAGCTCGAGCTCCTCCTCTTCTCCGGCGTGCGCCTCTACGCCCGCGGGCAGCTCGGCTGGGTGACGTCGTCGATGATGGGGGAAGTGGCCGGCGGGAGCAGCGTGAGCAATGTGAGCAACGGCAGCAACGTGAGCGGAGTGACCATCGGCGGAGCCTGGATGGGAGGACAGCTCGGCTTCGCCGTGGACCTTTGAACGCCGGGCGAAGAGCGCCACCCGCCAAGTTCCCGTCGAGCGGCGACGGAGAATTGCGTCGCAAGCAGAGTGTCGGGGTTCCGGTGAAAAATCGTGAGCCGGTTTGAGCCCTGGCCCTCTTCGACTCATGTATGAATCGAAAGAAAGAAAAAGGCGGTCGACTTGCGATCTGCGTAGTGTGCGTCGTAGGACCGCTCGCGTGGGGCTGCGGATCGAACGCGCAGACGTCCGCCGGAGACGACGGCGGAAGCACGAGCTCGGGGGGATCGAGCAGCGGGGAAGGCAGCTCGGGAGGTTCGTCGGGGAGCAGCGCGGGCGGCTCCTCCGGAAGCACCAGCGGCGGCGGCGCCAGTGGCTCCGGGTCGACCAGCAGCGGCGGTGCCTCAACGAGCGGCTCGGGGTCCACTAGCACCGGCGGGGGATCGACGAGCAGCTCCGGTGGCTCCTCTTCCGGCACCTATGGAGGCAGCACGTCGGGGACGGACGCGGGTGGCGGCAGCGGTCCGCCCATGATCCGGCAGTTCGATACGGCCTGTTTGGGCACCCCCGATCCGGACATCGCCGCGAGCGACAGCTTGGTCGGGATGGTCGGCCAGTGGACCGCTTACTTCTACAAAAAGGACGGGACCTCGGACCACAAGTACACGTGGGGTGCGGCATCGGGCTGGAGCCTCGTCTCGGACACGCACATCGTGTACGACAAACCGTCGCAGCGCTGGTTTCTGACGACGATCGTCCAGGGGGCTCCGGGGTTCGGCGCGCAGGTGATGGTGAGCGCGGACGCCTCGGCGTCGGCCTGGCAGACGTCGGTCCCCGCAACCGATACGAACCTCATCGACAACCCGCAGCCGACCATCACCAGCGACAAAGTGCTGCTCGTCTATCACGGGGGCACCGCGTGGGTCGTCGACAAGGTGGACCTGTACAACGGCGGCGCGAAGGTCGTTCAGCCCGCGGCGACCAACATGCCCGCCGCGGACAATTGGGTCGCGGTCAAGTACGGCGGCGATCCGCCGAGCACGGCTTACGCGGTCACCATGACCGATCAGACGACGCTGGCGTGGATCGCGGTCGACGGGACGCACGCGCAGAACGACGTCCAGCTCAAGATGCACATGATCACGGTGCCGAGCGTCGACTCGTATCCGTTCGGCCAGAGTCTGTACGCCGCCCATGTGGGGGGAAGCACCTACGAGAACGGCGAAGTCAAAGCAATGTTCCAGAACGGCCACATCTACTGGGCCAAGACCGTCACGTGCGGAAGCATGCTCTGCGAACGCCTGTTCGACATCGACACCGCGGCGAACACGGCCAAGACCACCGACTTCGATCTCGCCAACAACCAGATGTGGTTCGGCGTGCCGGGCGTGGACAAGTATCAGAACGTCTGGATGCTCGCGACGGCGGCGACCACGCAGGGACCTATGGGCCTCGCGCTCATGGGCGTGTACTCGTCCGGCACGGTGTACGACCCGAAAGTCATTCTGATGGGTCAGGCTCAAGTGGGCAGCGGGATGGTGCGCATGGGCGACTATGCGTCCGCGGCGCAAGATCCGGCGGACGGATCGACTTGGCTCATCGGCATGTACGGCGCGACGAATCCCAATCCTCTCAATCCCGAGAACAACCTCGGATGCCGGGCGGTGAACGTCAAGGTTCCGTAGCGCGGCGCGTTCGAGGCGGAGTACTAAGGTCCGTCGCCATGGGCGAGCGCGCGCGCTCGGGCATTTTCTGCGCGCCGGGAAGGCCTTGCGGCAACCATATGGGAGAGGTGAGGCCCCTGCGCCCTGAAATCCCTGCCGAGCGCGTCGTCGCGTTCCCGCGCGACCGGCTCACCGACGAGGAGCTGGTGCACGCCGTGGCCCGCGGCGACCACGGCGCGCTCGCAGCGGTCTGGGCGCGCCACGTGGCCGACGTGCGCTCGATGATTCGAAGCTGCCTGGGGCCGGACTCCGCCCTTGACGACGTCGTTCAGGAGGTCTTTCTCGGCTTCTACCGCGGCGCGGCGCGATTGGAGAACCCGCCGGCGCTGAGGTCGTACTTGCTGGGCATCGCCGCGCGCGCGTGCGCCTTCGAGCTCCGGACCCGAAGACGGCGGCTTCGCTGGATCCGATTCACTCGCACCGGGGGGCTCCCCGACTCGCCGGCGGTCGAAGCGCCGATCGGGCCGCGCGATTCGTTGCAGGCGCTGCGGCAGCTGCTCGCCCGGATTCCGGAGTTGCCCCGACTGGCCTTCATTCTGAGGTACGTGGAAGACTTGTCCCCGGCCGAAGTGGCGCTCGCCCTGGACATCTCGGAAGCCAAAGCACGGCGCGCCATCACGAGCGCCCGCAAACGCGTTCTGCCGCTCGTCCGGGTGGAGCCAGCCCTGGCGTCCTACTTGCGTCCCTGGCTGGACGAGGGAGACACCTGACCCGTGGACACCAACGAGCCCTCCTCGGAACGGGTCGCTCGCGCCGTCGGCAAGGCCCTGCGCGAAGACGGCCGAAAGGCACGCCTCCGGCCCGATGGGGATCCCGAGCTGGGACGTCTGCTCAGGACGGTCCGCGCGATCAGCGCGCCGCGCTCGACGAAGCGATTTCCCCGCGTGTGGGCGGCCGCGGCGTTTGCGGTGGCTGCGGCCGTCATGACCTTCGCGCTCGTCGGCTTGCACCCGGGCGTGTCCCCGGCGCTGACCTTCACGGTCGATGACCTGGTGCGCGCGGACGGTGTCACGGTCGCGACGAGTCCGGATCGCGGTTCGGTGGTGCGATTCTCGGACGGTTCGACTCTCGACGTCGATCCCGGTGCCCGCCTCCGCGTCGAGTCGTCATCCGCAGCCGGGGCGCACCTCGCGCTCCTCGACGGCAAGGTCGTCGCGCACGTCGTTCATCGCACGACGTCGAGCTGGGGCATGTGGGCCGGACCGTTCGAGGTGCAGGTGATCGGGACGCGCTTCTCCGCGACCTGGGATCGAGTTCAGTCTCGCCTGGTCCTCGATCTGTACGAGGGCGTGGTGCAAGTCGTCGGCAGCACGCTCGGCCGCTCGATCACCGTCGTTGCGGGCCAACGGTTCGAAGCCGGCACCGGGCCCGGCGACTGGACAGTGACCGCGCTCAAGGCTCCTCCCGTCGCCGATTCGACACGGCCGGGCGCGCCGTCGGTCAAGGCCGAGGAAGGAGAGAGAGGTTTCGCATTGCCCGACGCGGGCTCGAAGCGCGCCGCGGCGGGCGGCCCGGGGCTCGATTGGCCGAAGCTGGTGCAGCAGGCGGACTTCGAGACGATCGTGGCGCAGGCCGGCGCCATGGGGATCGACCGCTGCCTGGCCGCGTGCTCGCTCGGCGACCTGCGGATTCTGGCGGACGCCGCGCGCTATAGCCGGCACCCCGATCTCGCCGAGCGGTGCTTGCTGGCGCTTCGCGAGCGCGCGCCCTCGGAAGCCGCGACGTCCGCCTTTCTCCTCGCGCGTCTCGACGAGTCGCGCCAGCGCCCGCAAGAAGCCTTGAGGTGGTATGTCGAGCACCTCCGGGAGGCGCCCGACGGCCCGTACGCCGCCGAGGCGCTCGCGGGCAAAATGCGAATGCTCCTCGAGCTCGGGGATCGCCCGGCGGCCGGGCTGGCGGCCCTGGAGTACCTCGCGAGGTTCCCCGAGGCGGTCTACGCCGAGACGGCGCGAAAGATCGAGGCCGATGCGGCCGTTCCGTGATCCGGTCCGAGGTCGATGACGCGCTTTCTCTCGTTCCGAGCAGCGTGTCTCTCGCTCGCCCTCGGCCTGCTGCCGGCGGTCGCGAACGCTCAGACCGTGGTGCTCCTTCGACCGAGAGCGGCGGATCCGGCGCTGCTCCAGGCCTTCGGTCGCCTGCGTGGCGAGCTCGCCGCTTGCGACTTCGAGGTCGTCGTCGCCGAAGCCGGCGCGGAGGTCGCATCCCCGCGCGTTCTCGCACGAGCCGCGGACGACGCCCGGGCCGTCGCTGCGGTTGCCCTCGTGCGGACCGAGGGCCTCGAGAGCGCGGACATTTGGATAAGCGATCGCGCGACCGGAAAGACCAGCATGCGCACGATCGCCACCGCGCCGAGCGCAGAGGCTCCCAACCTGATGGCGATTCGCGCGGTCGATTTGCTGCGCACGAGTCTGCGCGAATACGCGCGTGGAGAAGCGCCACCCCCCGACGTCGTCGGAGCCTTCCCGGAGCGCGCGCCCGAGCGGACGCGTGCCTGGGCCGCCGCCCCGCGCATCGAACGACGGTGGTTGGTGAGGCCCGCCGTGGTGATGCAAAGCACGCTGTCCAACCGGACCGCCACGGTGGGGCCCTCGATCGCGTTCGGCGCCGCAGTCTTCCCGCGTATGCATCTGCGGGCGGAATTCCAGGGACCGCTCATGGGCGACTACGGCGCGCCGTCCGGGGCGTCGGTCTCGCTTCGCCAGGAGCAAGCGTTCGTCGAGGGGGGCTATACGGTCGCTTCGCTATGGGCGTTCGACCTCGAGGTCTTCGGCGGACTCGGGCTTCACCACCTGGACGTGCAAGGCGCGGCCTCTCCGCCGTACATCGGCCACTCGGATTCGGCGTGGGCGTTTCTCGCCGAAGCGGGGCTGGGGCTCGACGTCAGGCTCGGGGAGGCGGTGTCGCTCGCCGCCGGAGCGAGGGCGATCTTCCTGACGCCCCGCCCGATCGTGCAGCTGGCCGGGGCGCTCCTTCCGTACGGGCGGCCCTACCTCCAGGGGTACGGGGGGCTGCTCGTTTCTTTCTGAGCATTTTGCTGCGCGCGCGAGGCGGCGTCCGGCAACTAATGGGCATGACGAAGAAACCATTTCGATTGGCTTGCGACGATGGCTCCCGCTTTGCGCTGGCGGCGCTTGTTTGCATCCTGCCGGCGTGCGGCGGCGGCACCACGGTCGATGCGACGGTCCTCCCGGACGGCGGCGCGGACGCGGGCGCGGGCACGTCGAGCGGCGGCACGACGTCGAGCGGATCGTCCAGCGGGAGCGGCTCGAGCGGGGGCGGCACGAGCAGCAGCGGGTCCGGCAGCACGTCGAGCGGATCGTCCAGCGGCACCGGTAGCGGATCGTCGAGCAGCGGGAGCGGCAGCGGGTCTTCGGGCGGCACCTCGGGCGGATCGTCCAGCGGTTCGTCCGGGGACGCCGGCCCGGGTCAATGTGTCGCAAGTCTGGGCCAGCGCTGCGCCCCATCGAGCATGTGCGTGTGCGAGCCCGGACTGGCGTGCAGGAGCGGGAGCCAGGGCGGCTATACGTGCGAGTCCAGCGACGCGGGAGCCTGCGTTTCGCAAAAGGGAGGCCCCTGCGGAGGGATCAACTCGACCTGCGCATGCGCCGCGAACCTGACGTGCCAGCTGGCGGCCAACGGCGGAGTTTGTTTGTAACTGGATGGGGGTGGAGACGGCCATGGAGAAGAGAACCGCGCTTGCGGCGCTGGCTCTGGCCTCGATCGCGGGATGTTCAGCGCCACCCGGGGTCGAGCCAATCGAGCGCCTGACCGAACCGATCGTCGGCGGGGTCGAAACGCCGGCCTGCGCTTGGCCCACCGCCGCGGCGTTCTCGAGCGGCAGTCTCTGCACGGCCACGTTGATCCATCCCAAGGTGATCACCCTCGCCAAGCACTGCCTTGCCGGCAACGGTGGCTCGGTCGCGTTCACCGACGCGCTGAGCGGCGGGATCCCGCGCACGGTCTCGGCCGACCACTGCATCAGCCCTCCCGACGGCGCAGACTTCGCCGTGTGCGTTCTGGCGCAAGAGATCGACGACGTCCCCGTCATTCCCGTTCTCTTCGGATGCGAGACGGACATCCTGAAGCCGGGACAAGAGGTCGCGCTCGTCGGGTTCGGCGAGATCGACGCGGGCACGCCGAACCCGAATGGGCACAAGCGCTGGGTGACGGCGAACGTCGACAGCATCAGCTCGGACAGGAAGACCATCACCATCGGCGATCCGACGCACACGACCTGCTTCGGCGACTCCGGCGGCCCCGCGTTCGTCAAGCTCGCGGACGGCACGTGGCGCGTGTTTGGCGCCTTGAGCGGGGCCAACCCGCCGGCGTGCGCGAGCCCTGCCAGCTACATCTTCACGCCGACGTACGTTCCGTGGATCGAGCAGCAAACGGGAATCGACGTCACTCCGTGCTTCAACGGCGCGACCGGCGTGTGGGAAGGCGGACCTACGTGCCAGGGATTCCCGATGAACCCCGAAGTCGCGCTCGGGACGTGGGCGAACGGCTGCACGGAGAACCTGATACGCGGCGGTCCGAGCTCCACGTGCGGCCCCCCCACCGATGCGGGACTGCCCCTGCGCGACGCGCAAGCCGACACCGGTAACGATGCGGCCGGCGGCGCCGGAGAGGCAGGTGTGCCCGAGATGGACGGGGCGACGAGCGGTGCTTCCAGTGGGGGCGCGGCGAGCGGTTCGTCGAGCGGCGCTTCCGGCACCAATTCGTCAAGCGGTTCCCTCGAGAGCGGCACCACCGCTGCAGGCGGCGATGCGGGCGGCGGGGGCTGCAGCAGCTCGCTTGCGACGAGGAACGGATTGGGCGTTGCTCCGTGGAGCGCTCTCTTGGGCTTGTGCGGTCTGGCGCTTCGAAGGCGGCGCCGACGTGCGACCGGACCCGTGACCTGAAGCACCAGCCGGACCGACCCGTCGGACCCGCAGCGAGGGTGATCTTCCTGACGCTCCAGCCGATCTTGCTGCGGCGTGCGGCCCTGGGGGAGAGGGCGAGCACCATGACCTCCCGAAGCTTCCGCCGAGCGCGCTTATCGTGATGCGTCCGCTTGCGGATGAGACACGAGCTGCCGCGTAGCGTCGGCCAAGACGCGATGCGTTGGCTCCGGCGGATTCCAACGGTGCTCGATTCTTGTAATGCGCCCGAAACGAGCCGGTTCGCCAGCGCGTAGTACCGGAAGACAAGGCAACACCACGGAAGGTCCATGCGCGCGCCGAGGGACCGGCGAGTCTATCGCCGCAACCGCGGACCCAAAGGGGAACACGCTTGCAGCAAAACGAGAGGGACACGGAGGAGAACAAGCGTCTGGGGGATCTCGAAGCGCGCACCGGCCTGAGAGAAGGGGATCTCGTCGCGGGCAAGTACCGGATCGAACGGGTGCTGGGCATCGGCGGCATGGGAGTCGTCGTCGCCGCGCACCACGTGGAGCTCGAAGAGAAGGTCGCCATCAAGGTGCTCCTGCCGGAGCTCATGGCCCTAGAGGAGGCGGTGACGCGGTTCGCGAGAGAAGCGCGAGCGGCGGTCAAGATCAAAAGCGAGCATGTAGCGCGTGTGTTCGATGTCGGGACGCTCGAGAGCGGCGCCCCGTACATCGTGATGGAACTCCTCGCAGGCATCGATCTGTCCGAGTGGCTGGCGAGAACGGGGCGGCTCCAGGTCGAGACGGCGGTCGATTTCGTGCTGCAGGCTTGCGTGGGAGTTGCGGAGGCGCACGCGATCGGCATCGTGCACCGCGACATCAAGCCGGCGAATCTGTTCTGCACGAAGAAGAGCGACGGGACCTTCACGATCAAAGTCCTCGACTTCGGGATCTCGAAGGGTACCGGCGTCCCTGCGTTGGGGGCGTCGGTCACCCAACCGGCCCAGGTGATGGGCTCGCCCACGTATATGTCGCCCGAGCAGATTCACGCACCCCTGGAGGTGGACGTCCAGGCGGACGTCTGGGCCATGGGGATTACCCTCTACGAGCTTCTGGCGGGCGCGGCGCCCTTCGGCGGAGCCTCGGTCGCGGAGGTCGCCTACCGGATCGCCTCGGAGCGCCCGGCGCCCCTGCGCGAGTTCCGGTCTGACGTGCCCGAGGCGCTCGAAGCCGTGATCCTCCGCAGCCTGGAGAAGGACAAGATGAACCGGCACGCCAATGTGGCCGAGCTGGCGGCGACGCTCTCCGAGTTCGGATCTCCGCGTGCGGGGGTGTGGGCCGAGCAGGCCGCCGGCATCTTGCGCGCCGCGGGGCTGATTCGCATCGCCCCGCCTTCGTCGGTGCCGCGCGCGCGGACGGGCGATAGCATCGCTCCGACAGGACGTACGCAGTCCGACGTGGGGTTTCGTGGGAAGCGGCGCCTGGGCCTTTGGGCCGCTGGTTCCGCGCTGATGATCGTTGCGGGGGGAGTGTGGTTCGCGAAGTCCGGGTCGCATCCTCCCTCCCTTCTCGACGCCGGAGGCTCCGTGGGGGGTGGGTCGGTCGTCCCCGCGCCGTCGCCGCTCCCCGCGCCGCGCTCGGCGCCGGGGGTCCCCGGGGGGTTGCTCCCGCAGGTTTCGGCACCGAACGCGCGCGCGGACGGCGGCGCGGGACGCCGGCGCGTCTCGGCGCACGACGCCGGCCCGGAGGCAGCAGCATCGCTCAAGACGGAGAGGCCCGCCGCGAGCTCCGCCTGCAGCCCGCCTTACACCATCGACTCGGCAGGGCACCGCCAGTACAAACCGGAGTGTCCGTGATGCGCGCACTCACGGCGGCAGTGTTCGTCGGAGGATGCGCGTGGATGTGGCTCGCGCCGGGGCACGCTCTCGCTCAGGACAGGGACGCGTGCTTCGCGGCCGCCTCCCAGGGGCAGGCCCAGCGCGACGCGCACAAACTGATCGAGGCTCGCGACAGCTTTCGCGTGTGCGCTCAGGAGGTGTGTCCGCGGAGCATGCGCGGGGACTGCGCCGGTTGGCTCGATGAGGTCGAGCGCAGCCTGCCCACCGTCGTCGTCTCCGCCAAGGACGCGTCGGGGGCGTCGCTCACGGACGTGACGGTCGCCGTCGACGGCCGGCCATTTCTGGCGAAACTCGAGGGAAAGAGCGAGCCGTTGGACCCGGGTGCGCACTCGTTTCTCTTTGCACGGTCGGACGGAGTCCACGTGGAACGCGAGATTGTCGTCGAGGAGGGCCGAAAGGACATCGAGGTCGCCGTTGTCCTCACGTCGGCTCTCCGCGAGCGCGCAGGAGCGCAGGTCGACGCTGCTGCGCCGCGGGGAGCGTCGTCGCCGTGGGGCTGGGGCCTGGGGGCGGCAGGGATTACAGCTATCGTCGTCGCGGCAGTCGCAGGCGGGGTCGCGATCGAGGACAAGGCAGCGGCCCACTGCGACGCGACCGGCCAGTGCGACCACGGTCCTCTCTCCGACGCACGAACCGCGGCCCGCGTGGCGGACGTCGGGCTCGTGGCGGGCGGGGTTCTTCTGGCGAGCGGAGCGGCAGTGCTGCTCTGGAGTCCCGGCCCGGCGCGGAAGGATGGGAGCCACGCCGATGGGTCACACGTGGCCGGCCTGAGGCTCGCCCCGTCGATCGGCGCCGGCGGGGCAGGCCTGCTTCTCGGAGCCGATTGGTAAATGAACAGCGTGAATCTCTCGCGACCGAGGGCGCTGAAGTTCCTCGCGCTCGTGCTCGCCATCCCCGCGCTCGCGCTGGCAGGCTGCGAGACGGTGCTCGGACTCGCCGACTTGACCGATCGCGCCCCGCAAGTGCAGAAAGACGCGGGCGCTGCGGACTCTCCGGACAGCGCTGAAGACTCGTCGGACTCCTCGGAATTGCCGGAAACGTCGGAATCGTTGGATGCCCCGGCCGACGGCTCGTCCGAGGCGGAAGCGCAGGCCATGGATGCCGGAGTCCCCGAGGCGACGGTCCCCGCCGCGCCGTCGGGCGACGCCGCTCCCGCGTGGTTGAGCCTCCTCGGCACCGCGAGCGACCCGACGACTCAAGGGGTTCCCCCGAGCGCCCCCCTAGCCGAGACGTGTCCCGACGAACAAGTGCTCGTCGGATACTCGGGGACGGTGGACACCCAGAACGCGATCGTCTCCAGTTTGCAGGTCATGTGCGAGAAGCTCACGATCACTGCGGGAGGCGGGGGGGCAAGCTACCAGCTGAACTTTCTACCCGGAGCGACGCTCCCGTCACAGGGGTCGATCGACTCCAGTCCATTTTCCGCGAAGTGCCCGAACGGACAGGCGGTGGTCGGGATGCACGGGGGCTCGGGGTTGGAGATGGATCGGATTGGCTTCGAGTGCGCGCCGATCACGATCTCGACGATGGGCGTCTTGAGCGTCGACACCGCCACGCTCACCGTCCTCCCGGCCTACGGCGGCACGGGGGGAAGCCCCTACGACAACCTGTGTCCGGCGACCAAGGTGGCGCGCGGCGTGGATATCCATGCAGGCACATGGGTCGATTCGCTCGATCTTCAATGCGCCGCCCCCATCGGGGTGCCGTGCACCAGCGATCTCTCCAATCTCGGCACCGGAGACTTCCACATCTTCTTCAGCGTACAGACGCTTCAGACGGGGCAGACGGCTCTCCTCAATCAGCAATCGAGCTGCGGCGCCGGCACCTTCTGGGACGTTCGCGCGCAGAACGGGGCGCTCCTCATCGAGACCGGCCAGGGCGGCACCAACGCAACGCTGACCACCTCGGCCACCACCACGATCAACGACGCCCAGATCCACAACGTGACGATCGAGCGCGTCGCCGGGACTCTCTCTGCGTTCATCGACGACGTTGCCGTGGGGTCCAAAGCCTCCCCGGCGTTTTTAGGCGCGCTGGCCGCGCTCCGCGTGGGGACCGACGTGTGCGCCACCGCGTCGCCTTTCGCGGGCACCATCTCGAATCTCTGCATCACGGCGCGCTGAACCTCAGGCGCCGTTGCGTCTGCACGACCGTGACCGCCGCCGTGGATTGGTTCGGCTTGCCTGTGGGAGAGCATTGCGCTCGCCGAGCAACTGCGCGGGCTCCGGGCCTCGCTTTCATTGCAGGGCGGGGCGCGATCCAAACCTGACGCCGCTCGATTCTAGCAGGGAGCCGCCCTGCCCTAGCTTCGTCGCTCGCGATGCTCGCATCGCCGTGCGTCGAGAGAGCAAGGCGCGCCTCTCTGCTCCCATCGACTCGACCTGACTTTCGATCGCCTCGCCCGATGTCTCGAAGGCGTCGCTCCATCGAAGCAGAGAGACGCTCTCCGGCAGCGGCGAGCGTATCGAACCTTTACGAGCGACGCCTCCGGGAGGCATCGCGACGACCGACCTTTCGCAAGCGGCGCTCGAAGCACACCTGGCGAGGCACGACGCAAAGAGAGCGGCGCTCGAATCCTCGCTGGGTCGACGAAAGCCGGACAACGTATCTCGAAAACCAGAACGAGCGCCTCGCCCTGCCTCGCTACGTCGAGGCAACGCAAACCAAGCGCACGTCCCTGGGTGCTCGCAGAGAAGGAATCGAAACCAACGACCGGAAACCCAACGCAGGAGAGTCATGACCACGACCAAAGCCGTCAAGCGCGCCCTCGTCTCGCTCCACCTTCCCGACTCCCGACCCCGGCCTCGCGACGGTCACTGCGGCCATCGACGCGCTCCAGACCGCGACACCGCCGCCGCCGGTCTCGAAGGCGGCACGTGACGGTGAAGAGCCTGAGCCGCGAATGCGGCTCAGGCTCTGATTCTCCTAGCGCGGCTCTCGAAGCGCTCCTCGACCTCGCCCCTCGTTGACATCCCGCCCCCCGAGGCACTACAAAACCCGCGGGTTTCCTGCGTCCTCGGCGCGGGCCAAAAGAACACCATGGTCGTCGCCCTCTATGCCCCGATGTTCCTCCTCCTGGCCATCTCGGGGGCGATCGCCTTCGCCTTCTGGGGCGCAGCGACGTACCTCGGGCGGCACAAGAAGCCGTCGCCGGAGAAGAACGAGCCCTTCGAGTGCGGGAGCGAGAGCACGGGCGCGCGGGAGGTGAAGCTCTCGGTGAAGTTCTACCTCACGGCGATTCTCTTCGTCGTCTTCGACATCGAGTCGGTCTTCGTCTACCCCTGGGCGATCCACTTTCGCGACCTCGGGTGGGTGGGCTTGGCAGAAATGTTGAGTTTTCTAGCCGTGATCGGGGTGGCGCTCGTGTACGTCTGGAAGAAATGGGCGCTCGAATGGGAGACGTGAGCCGGTCCATCACGCTCGAGGGCAGCGAGCAAG
>VFSW01002849.1_pt1 | contig 26043 bp, 40 predicted proteins | sample 5358111 | NCBI WGS metagenome assembly VFSW01 (sample SAMN11554181, study PRJNA540505) | mine drainage metagenome | isolation source: sediment from site ElyBrook_90M | place: USA: Ely Copper Mine, Vershire, VT | collected 2017 | reverse complement strand
GTTGCTGGTCCGCCTCCTCCCCCTCCCGGACCCGTCCCAGTAGTCCCCGGACAAGGCCCAGGAGTTCCCCAGGCGGCTCCGGTACCTAACGCCCCAGGCGCTCCGGCAGTTCGTCCTGTGCCGGGCCAACCGATTTCTCGGGCCGGTAGAATGGGCGCGACCGCCGCGAATGCTTCTGTAGGCCAACCAATTCCTATTCCTGGAGCCGGTAAGTCATTGACTCCTAAGGAAGTTGAAGACAACAATAAGCAATATCAAGCACTTGCGACCACAGCAAATCGCGTTCAGGAGGTCTTGGCGAACGCCGATCTGTTCAAGTCGCTGGCTTCGGCCGGTAAGATCCAACTCGCGATGTCGCCTTCTGGATCTCTCCAGGTGGCTTCTCGGTACTCCCAGATGAATGACCGGGAACGACACGTCGCGGCGTTGCTGACCTCTTTAAAGGAAGACATCAATACTCTCCGTGGTGTATATCAAGCCACGGGGTTCCGTGGGCCTGAGGCGTTTGCGGCTTTAACCTCATTGGCTGGTAAACCCTTGGGCGATCCCGGCGTAACCATCGATCTTTTGAAACAAACCTTGGAGAGTTTGAATACTCAGAAAGGTGTGATCGAGGGAACGCTGAAGAACTATAATCTCCCGATGCCCACATATACTCCCCCAAGTTCAGGAACTACAAAAAAGAATCCGTTTAGATAATCATGGCCGATCAAGACGCCCAATCCATAATCGCCGCCGATTCCGCCGAGCAGAATACTAAGGCTGACGCCTGGGATGTATTTCATAACTCTGCGAACATGGAAGATTTCGAGCATCATCTCTCGGGACTGAACCTCTCGAAAGAAACTAAAGCAAAACTCTGGGATCTTAAGCAACACTCCCCCGATCAAGGAGCACTAAACCAAAACAAATCCGATCCTGGGGACGAGCCCTGGACGATTATGGGCGTTGCCAAAGGTTTAGCCCGCAGTGCCAAAGACGTAGCCGAAGGCGCGGGTTCTGGGATTATATCTACCGGTCTGGGCGCGTATAACCTAGCGCGAAAAGGCGTGTCGGCTGCGGGTTTGGGACAACTCCCCGAGGCTCCAGATTTCGTTAAGAAAGCCGCCGCTCCTGTACAGTATGATGCTCAAGGAAATCCCATTGATTCCTCAACTAGCTTTGGAGTAGGCCGTACCGGAGAACAAGCAGCAGAGTTTTTAGTTCCAGAAATGAAGGCGGGAAAATTAGTTGATGCTGCAAATATAGGAAGTAAGGTTCTCAAGATAGGAGCCCGAGCAGCAAGTGACGCGGCTGTAGGCGGAGGCGTTTCGGCTGTACAATCCGGAGGTGATTTAGAAAAGGCCGGAGAGACGGCGATTACATCTGGAATTATGTCCGGTGCGTTCAATACCATCGGAGGAATTCTTAGTTCCATTCCTGCGTCTTCTGTATATCTAAAAAACCTGAAATTTCCTACTCGTTTTGCATCAGATCGAGTAGAGGACATTGTAGGAACCGCCATTGACGATGGGATTCTGATTAGCAAAGGTGGTGCTAAAAAAGCCGAAGCCTTCGAGAACATGAGTCGTGCGGCGCGAGATGCGGAGATCGCCAAGCACGCAGGAGAGATGGTAGACATCAACATCGTCCGGGCTCCGGTACTGCGATTGAAACAAATGGCGGACGAGCTAGGAGAAACAAAAATCTCCAATCAGATTTCAAAACGCCTCCAAGCATTTGAAGAGGCTAACGGCGCTCAGGCGGCGGTTCCTCCCTCAACCACTACTTCTCCTGTGTTAGGACCAACCGGCCAGTCGATCACTTCAACGACTCCTGGTACTCCGGCTAAGCCTGCTCAGATTACTATAAAAGCAGCTCAGCAAGCCAAAGATGATTTCAATTTATTGGCTCAGAATATGTTCGGAAAGTTCTCTCCGGGCGCGGGCGAAATTCGTAAGCTTATGGGAGCTGGTTTGAAAAATGCCATAGAAGCGGTTAGTCCTGAGGTCAAGCAACTCAATTACAACACACAGAACTATAAGCTCCTGAAGAACGCAATCAATAAATATATCGACTCGAATCCTGAACTAATCGATCCGAGAACTGCCGTGTTATTCTTATGGAATAAACCTAGAGCGTTGCTATACGGAGCCCTATCGAATCCTTTTATTCGCTCCGCTCTGGCGATTGCCAAGGACCGGGTTGAAGGCTCTGCTGTCCCGGCCATCGGTCAGGGCATTCAACGAACAGCAGGCGCGATGCCTACCCTCGCTCAACAAGGACCTAACCAATGACCGACGAACAAATAGCCGTGATGCTTAATACCATGAAGACCACTCTGGATAGAATTGACCATGAGCTTTTGGGCAACGGCCAGCCGGGCCGGGTCGCTAAGATCGAAACTCGCCTAACCGATATAGAACAGTTCGAGTTCCAGGCGAAAGGCGTGATCGCCGGGCTTGGAGTGGTAATCACTGCCGTTGGCGCTTTCGTGGCGAAACATATTTTTGGGAAGTGAAAACCTTCTGAGCCTGACGACAGATTTTATTCCAGAGTTTTAGATCCAGAACTCCGGCCCCCGGGATGCAATCGCCTCGAATTCCCCGAGGAGGACATCCACCTAGTTTCCGGTTGAACTGATCTTGGAGTTCAATCAGCTTGGCATATTCAGTAAGATTTCCCACGGTGAACACGTCGTTGTTGATCAGGGCGGTTTCTGGTTCTTGAATTAACAAGGCCATAATAACTAACACAGCCGGGATAATCACACCGGCTCCATGTGCGCCCAATCGGTCCCTATCATAGCTTCTGCGTCCACGAAGAGTCCATCCTTCGTCCATCCTGGGATTCCTTCGTTCTCCATGCCAGACCAGTAGAGCGTTGGGCAGGGCTCTCGCATGATCTTCAGGACATCCTCTATGCATTTCTCGGCTTCGTTGGTATCCGGATGAAATATCAGCGAGTCGTGAATCTGGTTGATGAACCGATACTTCAAAAATAAATCCTCACGTTCCTTTGCCCGGCTTTGACTCGGCCAGATCTCATAACCCGCACACCGGAGCATCTCTTCCTTCAGCATCCCAAAGGCGTCATTCGCTGGAAGGAACGCAACCGCCGCTTCAAAGTCATCGCCGTGGGACCAATCTCCCATGGAACCCGAGAAGGTATTCCACTTCTTCGGGTCCCACTGGAACACGTCATAGAATCTCCGGATGTATCCCCACCGAGAAATCAAGTAAGTCTGCTTGTGTACAAGCTGAGTGATTTCAGTTTGGAACTTCTTCACCTTATCGAAGATAGTCCCAAAGAGATCCAGGAACGTCTGGACTTCCTTCTTGTCTTTGTATCCTTCAGGGTTCTGTTCAAAGATAGACGCCGCACCCTGACAGAACCCTATTCCCAGGATCACACGCTTTGATTTGTAATCCCGCACCTGTTGGAACGTAAGCCCCTGAGGGTAGTTGGGAACCGCCTCGGCCGGATATATCTTCGGGTCCTTCTTCTTCTCTTTGATCCAACCTAGCATATCCGCATCCGACCAGCTTAATAGATCCTTCGCCTCAGGAAACTTCAGTCGGTGTGCAGTCATATAGCTGTGCACGTCTATTGCAGAGAGTCTCGCATACGCTTTATCCTTCGCCTCAAACGCAAGCGTCTGGGCGTGGAAAGACTTCTTGTCAATCTCGACCAACCGTCTCCCCGGCTTCGCCATGACGCAGCCTCGGAATTCTTTAGCGAGATTAGAATGCTTCGGCGCATTCTGGATATTCGGCGCGACAGATGAAAGTTGTCCCGTACCCGTGTCAGCAAGACCAAAAGTGGTGTGCACGTAACCGTCACGTAAAGGCCAACCTTTGTAATAAGTTCCATATAGTTTCTTCAGCTTTCCAATCTCGACCAAGTGCTGATAGACAGGATCGCCCGTGGTTTTGAATAGTTTCTCCAGCTCCTTTGCACCCGTGTTATCTTTGAGTTCCTTTTGTTTGTTTTTTACCTTGGGAACTTTGTGTTTAGCTAATCGCTCAGCCATCTCCCTAGGTTGGCCTTTTTTCAGACGTGCAGATACCTCCGCTTCCCGTCTGAACTGGATATATCGGATTTTTTGTTGGGGGCTGCCAACAGAGAAGGGCTTAATTCTACACCACCGGAGAATGCTCTCGTTATCCAGGGTTTCTTTGTTGAAAACCTCCACGCTACGACGGCTATAAACCACCGTTCGTGTTTCAAATTCGCCTTCGATAGGATTCCCGTCATCATCCTCAACTGGAATCTCTTCCACGATGGATACCCGATCTGAACCGTCCTTCGGGTTCCCTTGATCGTCAAGCCAGGGAAGGATTTGTTTAGGAGTGTTAACGAACCCGAACTCTGCAACCGTCTGACCCTTCGGTTTTCGCTTAGGCTCCAGAGAAAGAATATCTTCTGGAATAAGAGTCTGAATAGACTGGTTAATAACTTCGATCTCATCCTTAACCTTCTTTCCAAAAGCATCGTGCTTCTCTGGGTCCAGCGGAAATCCCCGGTGTTGGGCCTCAACCATCTCCGTGCGGAGCATTAGGCAATGCCGGTCGTAGCTAGTACGAAGCCCACGTTTATCCATCACGTCGAAGATCCCGTCACGATTCAGGATCAGAGTAATTACATCGCAGGCTCCATAGGTGTCTTCATCACTTATCGCCAGATGTTTCCATGGGTGCAAGTGCGGCGCGTGGAAGGAGGTGGCAAACTGGAGTCCTTTGGGAAGGTCGGGCTGGACCCAGTGCCACGCAGACATGAGATCAATATCCTGACCCAGGATGGGGATTCCGTGGTGTCCCGAGACCACTTTATTATCAAACTTCCATCCGTTCCAGGATAGCTTACGATTGGGCATAGCCAGAAGCCTTCTAGTTCCTTCACGGACATACTCCGCACTGAATCCAGGAAATACGTAACCTGCATCGGAGTGATGTGCAAATTGGATCTGAGTAACCTGTGCCTGAATAGAGTCGATCTCAGATTCGTCATCTGCCATATCAATGGATCTAGGAGTCTCAATATCCCAAGCGATATCCCATTCAGGATGTGATTCATAATCTCGGATGAGCTGGTCAAAGACATCTCGGTTTCCTTTTATTGTCTTAAACTGGTGGGCGGCGGGTACGCCCGATTTAGCGATCTGCAAGGCAAGCTGGATATCCCGCGTGACGACACCGGCAAGGGACATTCCACCTTCGGCCTTCTCGACCTTTCCATTGGCGTCTCCTTCTCCCTTTCCCATCTGCCGGGTCTTGGAGGCTCGAAGAAGAAACGAAGGGTGATATGAGGCGATGACAGGAAGCGGATTGCCATCGACATAATACTCAGGACGATTCGACCGAAGGATGAACCCTCGAATGAGTTTGATCCCCTGGTTGTATCCGGCCATTCCTGTGACTGTCCGGGTTGGGATTCCCCCGAGCGTAACAATGGCTCGGGGTCGTCGATCCGCGACTAGCTTTCGGTTATATTGCTGACAGTGCTCAATGGCTGAGGGTTCATAAGGCGCACCATCAAGCCAATTTTTAATTCCCGGTCGGCACCAAATCGTATTGGAAAGGAGTAGATTGCTTCGATCTAGACCCGCGATCCTTCTAATAATTCCCGCAAAAACTGAGCCTGCCGGAGCGTTCGGCCGGAGAGGAAGTCCATCTGCCGCTTCCCGTTCTCCAAGAGCTTCGGCGATAACGAGAACCCCAGAGCTTCCGTTACCTTCAGGAGACATGAATCCAAGGGCAATGTTTCGATCATGTAATTGACACCCTTCGCAGGTTGATGGTCTGACTAACACGCTTTCCCTCCCAGGATGCGTTGGGGGCACGGATGCCCCCGCATTGACATTGAAATAGGTTTAGGGTAAGTTGTGTTTGGTTGTGAGCTACTCCGCGTCAGTTGCCTGCGGGCTCGTTTGAATCCTCAGTCGGTCGGCCCAAGCGGTTAGTGTCTCGCCGGGCTTTCGTTGCCTTAACCGGTGAACATCTTCCTTTCGTATCTCTAGGCTCTCCGTCAATGAGTCTGGTGTGACCACGCAACAGCTCGTGGTGAATCCTTTTCTTAGCTCACTCATATCACCTCTTCCCCGGGAACCTCTTCCCCGGGACGAAATCCTTTGTTTTTAGTTTGAGTATAACACGCTCGTGGCGTTTGTCAAACAGGGTTTCTATCGGGCGGGCAACAATCCCCTCGGCCTCACACTCCGGGTTCAGGTTCGAGTACCGGCCGCTGCGAACCAGGGTGACGATCTCGGGGAGAGTCATGCGGCCAAGCCTTGGAACTGATTGAATCTCCAGGGACTTAGCGATGGCTTCGACTTGATCCGGGTCCATCCACCACTTGCCGTCGATGAGGATATCGAACAGAATGAAGGACTTGTCTGGTCGGTAGGGTCCGCCCTTGATCTTCTGAATCCCTGCGCCATATCCTTCGCCGTAGAGGGTGATGGGAGTCTGGAAGAGAGAGGTGAACTTCTCGACCGGGAACATCTTGACGAGGTTGGCCAGGAGATCACCCGGAGTCTTGGCGTTGTTAGTGCGGCCGTCGAAGTAGACCAGGGGAGGACGACCCGCGCCTTCTTCATTGGGAGGCACGGCCGGGCAGAACTCCACTCGAATGTTCGTCCCGTCCACCTTCTCGGTGACATCCCACTCCCGGATCGTGCCGAACACCGGATGCTTCAGCCGGTCGGGATTCACCACGAACGTCTCGGGGTCTCGCTCGAACAGCGTGTCGATCTTTGCGTATTCTATGCTCATATCATCCTCGTATTCATCCTAAACGCCATCCTCTGAGCGAGGGTTTGATCCACCAGGAAGTCCAGGATCTTTACATCATCCTGATCCTTGATACAGAAGAACCCTGAGTGGCTCACATCCACCCACAGGAATTTCATTTCAGTGTCCTCGCTGCTTGTTCCTCGGTCCACATTCCACGATAATACTCGTGGGTCCAGAGCCCGCCGTCCCGTTTCCATCCAGCCGCGACCAACCTCACCGGGGTAAGGTGGGCGATGCACTTCCCGTTGGACTCCCGGAGGTGGTCGAACGGCACCGGTGCGGGCTTACAAATACACTCAATCATCGCATGAACCTCAGGAACCCTCCATGATCCTTGGTCACTCGGTTCTTCCAGCTCGCTTTTGCCATGATCCTCGCCGCCTCGCTCTTGGACATTCTAGCCCGACCTATGAAGTACCCAGCCCAGAGTCCCACCGCCCAGGTGGCAATTAAGCCACCTAGGACAAGAAAGAAATCGCTTTGTGAGAGTCCCATGTTACTGACCAAAGACTTTCTGAAGCGCCTGGGCGATTCGGAGAATTTGATTCAGTAGGTCCCGATCTGCCGACGTGAAGCCGTCAGTTGAGGGAGAGGGAGGAGCAGGCGTCAGATCGGTCCGGACGATCTCTGGGGTCGGGATTATCCCATTGATTACCGAGACCAGTTTCTCGTTGGGTAGAAGGGCTCGGCTTGGCACTCCGATGGAGCCCATGGTAGAGGTGGAACCGTCGTTTAGCACCGCAGGAGTGAAGGTGTAGTTTCCTTGGGAATCCTTCTGGCCCCAGCTTCCTGGAAATCCCACGCCCTTGGCGTTCCGTTGCTGTAGCATCAAGCCCACGTTCTGGTTGTTGAGCTTGTAGATCGAGACGGGATTACTAGGGTCGATCTTCGTGTAGACGAAGGTGCTCCCGGGGAATATAGGCCCCGTGCCGGTGTTGATCACCAAAGAGGAATCCCCGATTTCGTTCATCAACGCCAGAGCTTCATCGAAGGTGGATTGGTAGACTCCAGAGTATCCGGATTGATTCTGGCCATTCGCCACAATCGTGATGTTGCTGACATGAGGAGTGTACGGCAGGAACGTAGGCAGCCCGGGGAGATTTACTACGTTAGCCTGAGAGGCGGGCATGGTTACCGAAAGGAACGCCGGGCTCGCCGGAGAACCGTTGAATACCTGATAGGTCACATTACCAGAGGCCGTGGAATCGAACCAGGATTTCGCTGGCTTGGTGATGTCGAAGGGAGGAGCCTGAGTGCCGGTGGCTTTCAGGTAGCTCGCTCGGTCATACGTGGGTAAGAGTTCCAGTTCGGTGACTGAATAACTGGAGGACTGAGGTTGGGGTTTCGGCGTGGGAACCTGAGCGAAGAGGCTCACTCCCAAGAGAAACAGACTGACGAAAAGAGGCTTCATAATTACTCCTGTTCTTCTTCAAAATGTACTTCTTTTGTTTTGGATCTCAACAAAACCTTACAAAAACTACAGTAATACTGGAATCCAGTAATGGGCGCAGGAGCAACGGTATGTCCAAACAAACGACATTTGTAATATCGCCAATTTTTCAGCGCCCACACAAACCAAGAGTTTCGGATAGTTTCGATCATGTTTATTTCCTTTCATTCCTTATTTCGCTGTGCAAACGCCGTTAATGGATGCCGCCGCAACCATCTGAGCGTCGAGAACATTGGTCGCCCCGTCTTGGTTTAGATCGGTCGCCGGAGTTGTGGTCTTTCCGATAATCGCCGCGACTACCACTTGCTGATCGGCGGGACTCGGGCTTGCATCTCCTGTGATGGCACATTTGTCCAGCACAGGCAGGGATAGAGTAGGGTTTACTACAGCTACCGCCAAAGCCGATCCGTTTACATCCGCTTCAATTGGGGCGGAGAGCGTCACCTGGATAGGACTGGTTGGCAGAGATGAACCTAGTGTAACCGTAAACGCCGCGATCACGCCATTAGTTATTGGGGTCTCGTTGAAGCCGAACACAATACAGGTGGGGGTTAGCCCAGTGGAACACTGAATGGATTTACCAGCAGCCACAGCAGCCGGTCCAGCAACGGCAGTCACGGAGGATACGCCTAAGGCAGGAGCCGAAAAATTAAACTGAATTCCGGATAGCGTGGGCGCGTTTTTGTCCGTGGATACATTCAGAGTAACTGTGGCTCCAGGGGCATAGCCGCTAGGCGGAGGAGTGTTCGGGTTTGAAATTGATACGGTGCTCTGGGCGAACAGCCCCAGGCTCATTAAAAGAAGAGCGAGGATTTGCTTTTTCATTTTGCTCCTTGTAGAAAATACGTCATGTTCCATACTACCACGGCGGAATAAAGTCCGTTATACCACTTGAGAGATCCGCCCTTAGCCATGTACCAGACGGCTACTAATACTCCGAAGGTCTTAGCTACCAAGAGACCCTCAAAAGTCCCTAGATATCCCATTAGGAACTTCATGATTGGATTCGCTTCGTTTCCTCCATGAACCAGAAAACAAGCCGTGGTCAGGGCGTCTAGGAATTGGAGGTAAGTGAACAGAATCAGGGATCTCATAACCATCGCTTTACCTTCGGTTCGATCTTGATTCTCTCGGCTAGTTTCTCCGGTGTACCCACTACGACCAGCCCTTCAGGGGTCCGGCATCGGCTCAAGGCGACATACGCCATCCCAGGGTTCCCGAAGAAATGATCCCGGCAGTCGATCTGGCATTTGTCTAGCGTGAGACCTTGAGACTTGTGTACGGTGGTGGCGTATGCCAATCGTAGTGGGTAATACTTAATCGCTCCTACGTTAAAGCTACCCGATGAACAATTATAAGACGGTTTTCCCCAGGCCCCGTGGCGCATCCCAGGCATAGATACCCCGCACTCTCCTTCGCAGAATATATGTTCCATCTTGTCATATTCGTAATCCTTGGGTACTCCACCGAAAGTCTTCATAAAAGATTTCTCAGCGTCATCCCCCCGCATTGCACGGTACCGAATGATCGGACGAATAGGAACCACCTGTTCATTCCGGGCCAGCTTGATCCAGATGGTTCCGTCGATATCCTTGCTCTGAATGATCCCGCAGTCTCCATTAGCGTAAGCGAAGCTCCCGGACTGATCGTTGCTGAGGATCATTACATACGCATTCTCTTTTAGCTTCAGAGTATCTGGGATATTCTTCCACTCACCCGCTTGCTCGCCCCAAGTCATCGTCTTCAATCCAAACGCATCCCCTGGTACGTCCATCAACGCAGAGAAATTGAAGTTGTCCACTTGGTCGTTCTTGGACATGATCGTGGTGCCCTTGAAACGGCCTTCTTGCTGAGGCTGAAACTTCACGCCCAGGGACTTTAGAATCTCCGCACATTTGGTTCCCCTTCCAGATCTCGCCGCATTCACGGCCTCCAGGAATTCTAGGTTCTCCTGCCGCCATACCTTAGTGAGTGTGTTGGTGTTTCGCTCGAAGTGTTCCCAGCAATCCGCCTCAAACGCCCAGGGAGCCTTGATCGGAGGGAGCTGGGCGAAATCCCCGGTTAGTGTGATCCCCATGGGAGCGTCGGCCATATCCTGAAACTCATTCACCTGGAATATAGCTTGATAGATGTAATCAAGTTGGCGTCCATCCATCATGGACACCTCGTCAATCACCAGCTTCTTTACTTTCCTGCCAATTCGGTGAAGAGTGCTAGTAAGACTGCCACGGTTAAAACGGTCGCGAAGGCTGTCCGTATCGTAGAATTTAAGGACAGAATTAAGGGTCGTAGCGCCCAGATTGATAGCAGCAATGCCAGTAGTCGCGCAAAGTATACCATAGGTAGGGTTCTCCTCGATTTTTTTCTTCTCGTTGTGGGTTTTTCCGGTGCCTGCCGCCCCGGTGTTAAACGAACAGGAGACTGAACTGGGGGAATAATCCTCCGTTAGCGTCGGCTCGAACCCCCGCATAATGTCCTCAAGTTTGCCCATTCTCTTCCCTTCTAATTTGATTATATCGAGAAGTCAGGATTTTGTCAAGGGAGAAGTTTCGATGAAGTTCCACATAGGAACATTAACATCCGGGATATTCGCCCACTCGGCCACGTTCTTGATGTACGCCACGGTGTTGTTGTTGTCCGCGCCCGGGGCGAATCCAGAATAGATCCCTGGGTGACCCGCGATGAAGTCGGTGAGAGAGTTTCCCTGGGCGATATGCAAAGCTACGAGGTGCGCTCCCCCGGCGATACCAACGACTCGGGAAGCTGGGACCCAGAAGTTATTATGCAGAGTGGGATGGGCCAGCCACGGAGCACCCCGGAGGTTCATGGGGTTCACATACTGCGGACCCATGCCTTCTTGTCTGATCATGGCGTTGACAATGCGTTGGATTAGATCGTTCATGAAGTCTCCTATGGATTTACATGGAGTGCAGGGCCGGAGACCCACCGGCTAACCTGAGGTTGCAACTCAGTGGCTCCAAACCTTTGCCTTCCTGCACGAACTCAATGGTCGGGAGCCCAGGACTCGAACCTGGATGATGTCCTGTTTCCAAAACAGGAAGCTTACCAATTAGCCCAGCTCCCGAAGTGCCGGATTCTGTTTCCAGGTTCCGGCGAACCCAGACCGGCTGGTTAAGCAGCAGCGGCCATAGCTAACGGTTTCTCGTTGGCTGTTATTGTTTTTCGCTCGTAACGTGAGGCGACTTCCGGATAGCTCCATTGCCCTGAACCATTCCAATCGAATCCTGTTTACGAGCCCACGAACGACACTGGCATAATCAGCAGGACTCCCAATGAGTCAAGAAACCAATGTCGTTCGTGGACTCGCCGGGCTCTGCCCCCGGGTCTTGAAACGTCCCAAACAACTTCATCACTATCAAACCTAGGGGGTGGTACGGGCAGGACTTACTAACGGCCTCCCTCTCACGGACAGATTATCAGTCTGTCTACCACCCAGTAACCTAGGGGAGCTACCCCATAGGCTACTAGTGAGGACGGGAGTCGAACCCGCAACCAGCTCAGTTAATGGAGCCGCTCTACCAATTGAGCTACCTCAATTTATCAAACTCGTTCTACCTAGGGGGCTCCGGCGGTGACCGGGCTGCCCCCCCGGCTTCTGGCTACTACATGGGCAACCAGTCCATCTGTGTCAATGGTGGGCGTCCTGTAACGCCCCGTTACTGCAACTTCAGAATACTTCAAACAGAGAAAAAATGCAAGATGTTTAATAACGAAATTTTCTACCGACGTTTCATGAATGAGACAGATTGATTTTAGAGGAAAGGCCCCTGGTACCCACGGGGCCTTTCATGTCTGTCTACGCCAAACTACGGCGCACTCGCAGTACCGCAAACTCGTGGATTCCCAGAGCTTCTGCGATCTCTCGGGCCGACTGGCCTTTTTCGAGTCGTGCCATAACCCGGTTAGTTTGGCCCGGCGTAAGCGGATAAAGCTGAGGACGGCCTCGCCCGCGCTTTTTTGTGTTGGTGTTTGCCATGGTTCATTCTCCTTGTGGATAACTCCCCTTAATCGGGGAAGTAATCCTGAATTACCGCCTGAGCGATGGCTTCACCGAAGCCCTTCACTGGGATAACATGAACCCGGCCGCCCTTACCGTCACTAGGGAAGTTATTCTGTCCACTAAGCGCGGTCTTGTAATCCGGAGCTTCCTTCGTTCCAGCATTGTAGCGAGCGAACCATTTGGTGCTCACCTTTATCACAGGCTCGGCGGCGATAGCGTTCTTGAACGCCTTCGCAAGGTCCGTGTACTTCTTCAGGGCCTCTACCTTTTGGCGGGCCTCGGGGTTCTTAGCTCCTCCGTAAATCTGGAGAAGGATGTAAGCCATTTCGGACTTGCCATCGAACACCAGAGTGTTCACGCGACCGAAAACCCGCTTATTGTTATTCTTCGTGCCTTCGGCGATAACAATACCCGAGAACTGGGTGGCGAGATAACTGGTACTCTCACCGTTTTTGTTCGGCTTCGTGTCTTTGAACGTCCAGTCGTCCGCGCCGGTCAACTTCACGCGCCACGTACCGTCGTCCACTGGAGGAGGAGCTTCCATCGGATTCGCATCGGGGTTGATGCTTACCGTTTCCTCTACGAGAGAAGAATCCAGGGTATCCAGATCCACCTTCGTTGCTTGTGCGGCCTGAACCGCTTCTTCAGTCTGACTCATTTGGTCACCTTTCCTTCACTTCTTGCTTGATCCACTTGTTCCTTCCATTTCTTTGCTTCGTCAGTGCTGGTATCCAACATCCGATCTTGTGTGTAGAGATAATCACGGAGAGATTTCTGGCCAAGTACAAAGTACCCGGACTCTCCCATTAACCGTTTGAACTCCGGCACCTTGCTCGGTACCAAGCGAGCCTTTGCAGGCCACATTACTCCAGTTTGTACATCCGGATGAGACTGGAACCAGCAACGAACCTTAGTCTCAATCAGTTTTTGTTTCGGGTTAGCCGGGTCCGCTTGGCCTTCTTCGACATAATCCTCGAAATGCAAGCAATCGCCAACATATTGAGGAATCGCAGCCGTAATCGCTGACCCAGCGACAGCCGGGCCGTACTGGAGTCCTTTGGTGAGCTTGTCTTCTCCCTTACCTTCCAGCGAAGTATATAGAACTCGCTCCACCGGAAGAGAAGAAAAGTTTCTAATGATATCGAGAATAAAGCTCTGCACAAAGCCGTAATGACCGCGAGAAGGAGCCCCAAAAGAGAACTCGCCGAAGTCCGACTGCTCGGTGAACTTGGATACGATGTCCTCATTTATCTTCCGTCCCTTGTCGATCAGGAACCTCATTACCGCCGAAGCAATCGAGAACCATCCCTCTACGGCATAGGCCCCCACTCCCGCCATAGCAGCCGTTCGGGCCTCGGCGGTGGGCACAAACACTGGCCCTGGGGAGCGTAGACCATTCTTCAGATCTTTCGGCCACGCTCCCTTGCTCGCCGCGACGACTGCGTTGAGAAGCTGCGGTTCATCGACCAATCTCCATGCGTCTATAATCCCAGCGTTAATCAAATCCTGAATCGGAGCCCACCCCCCACCATCGGTGGAAACGAGTCTTGTGACCTTCCCGGTCTTCTCGTAGATATACTTGGCGAACTCTCCGATCTGGGAAGTCTTGCGCGAGCCGGTAGGCCCATATAGGACTAATGTGTTGTGTAGCATCTCGCCAACTAGGGCGGGATCGACTACCAAGGGAGGGCCGTCGGAAACGGTTGGCATTTGGATCTGCGGCGTTGATTTATTTCCTAATGCGACTGGTAGTGGCATTCCTTCTCCTGTTGATTTAATCCTATCGCACTTCCTAAATTATGTCAAGAAACGCACCACGACTCTGTTTGTAATCTCCAGAGCGCAAAGCCTTTAACCAGACCTGAATTCGTTTGGCGTAAATTGATTTGCTCATTCCATAACCCCCATAATCTCATCTTCTTTCACAACCAGGAGTTCCCGGCCGTCAACCTTTACTTCCGTCCCGGCGTACTTGCCGAAGAGGATTTTATCCCCCACCTTGACTTCGAGCGGGATACGAACTCCGTCGATCAATCTGCCCGGCCCCACGGCCAAGACATCCCCCTGGTTGGGGCGTTCTTTGGCCGCGTCGGGGATATAAATCATTCCTACGCGATCCACCTGGGTCTCGAAGCGTTGTACGATCACGCGGTTGTATAAGGGCCGGATCACGATGCCCGTCCTCCCTTGTCTTCAAACTGCATCAAGGTGTATTTCTCGATTATACTTTCCGAGATCGCAATGGCGAAATTCGCCACGTCGTTGGCGGTTTGTAGATCCCTAACCGCAGCACATCCGGGCACCGCCGCCTTCACCACCTCACACGCAAGGTTACACTTCATAACCTTCATGTTATGCGCGGCGATCTCACGTGCAGTAGGGGCGCTAGGGTCTACGATTCCTTGTTGATTCATTTCTCTCCTTCTTTCCTCAGCTTCATAATATCAAACACTTCGGAATTTGTCAACTATTTAATTCCGTTTTGTGATTCGGTACTCGAATCTGATACAACATGGATGAAATCGGGTCGTGGAGATACGCCTTTGGGCCGAAGCAAACCTCCTGGAATGAACACTTTGTAGGCCAGTCGCAGGCTTTGGTGTGCATAGGGAAGTGTTCATCCAAACCGGCCTCGAAGGTCTCCGGAGTTTGTGGGAGTTTAATCACGCCCCCTACCACTCCTAGAGAGATTTCTTTCTTGCCCTTAGCGATTATACGTTCCTGAGCCACCACCTGTCTTTCCCACCGATCCATATCCTCGGCGTTACGGAAATACTCCACTGGGAGAATGAACTGATTCATCACCCCTCGGCCGGGCTCAAACCCCTGGACCTCATGAGTCATGAGGTAATCGATCCACTTCTTAACGCCCATATCCTCCCAGATGTTCACTCGGTTCCAGCCTTTACCCAAACGATGATTTCCTCCCATCGGGTCTTGGAACTCATAGGAGATGGCATAACTATCCCCTCCCAGGTCGTCGGCTTTCTTCCATGGGCGGATCAGGGGATTGTTATATTTGTAATGGCCGGAGCCTTTGGGGGAGTTCTCCCGGCGTCCCTTGAGAGCGAATTCCATTTTTACGCCGGTCACTAGGGGTGGAGCGCCTGCTTTGTAACGATCTCTAAACCACGCGGGAACTTCGGCAAGATCGGTTTCAGAGCCTTCCATGAGCTTGTGCCACCCCTGAAGCCTCTGCTCAACCACCCGGCACTCACTTAGCCCTTGCATATCATGTCTGGCTGAGTCGTCGTCCCGTTTCCCCCACTCCTTCGCGGTCTTGAGAGATAGTACGTATATATTCAACGAGTCTTTTTCAAGTAGGATTCCATCGACTCGGGCTCCGAATTTAAGAGTGTAGTCCCCCAAGACAAACGTTCCTACCTCTTCTCTCTCGACATCCACAACCGTAAACCGAGCCAGAAGATCAGGCAGGACGAATGCCGCATAGCCTCTAATGAGTGCCTCGGCCAACGCCGCCTGTTCGTAATAGACATAACTCGCATCCTCTTCGGCTTCGAGCTGGAGGCCCATGGACTTCACGGAGGGCCAATATCCCGTCCAGTCTCCACCGCCGTTTAGAGCGTAACTAACTGCCTCATCGGTTCCGTTGTCGTCAATAGGACAAGACGGGAAACACATTGCATGAGTCAACAAAATCTCAATCCCGGCATGGAACGTACTCCCAAGCAAGAGGTTCATGTCGAGCCTCACCGGCCGCACGCCTCCCACCTCACCGCCAGTCTGGATTTCATATTCAAAGTACCGGCGTCGAGGACATGATTGGTAGGTCAACACCCGAGAACGGTCGGCGAAGCTCTGCATTAGAATTCCTTTCCTGTTCCAACATTGAAGATTCGATCCCCGAATCCAAGGGTCTGCCAACATTCTCTGATCACCTGAGGCCGGTCGTCAAAAATCGCCACGACGTTGTATTTCCCCTTAATGTGTGATTTTCATAGATTTCTCGTTTTACAATTGAGTCGTAGCGAGGCGGAAGAGTATCCATTCTGAGATATTTTTCATACATATCTAGAATCACTTTCGAGCCTACGGAATTCGGCCGAACAAGATCTCGTTTTATGCACTCTTCTACAGGAACGTGGGTGAAGTCCAAAATCTCGAACTTGGCTCCATAGAACTTTGCCGTCTCTCGTCCCCATTGTTCATGCTTAGGCGCAAGATTCGTATCGTCTACAATTACATGCTTTCCCTGGCCCAAGGCGGTTGTGACAATCATCTGACGACACAAGAGAATAAATTTCTCGTTAGTCTCAGAGAACTTCCCGGCGTCGATCATCGCCCGGAGGTCGTCCTTGTTCACACGTTTGGTACCCGGCTGCGCAGCAACCATAGCCTTCGCAACGGTGGTTTTGCCTGACGCCGGGAGACCTTTAGTCATATAAAGGGAATTATATACATGACTCCCTTTAGTCTTTCTTGGCATCGCGCAACCGCTTTCGCTTCCGGCGCTTTGCCGCTTTTGTCTTCGGTTTTGGTTTATAGGCCAGTACCGCGTCGGTTATCCGGTCGAGTTCGGGAGGGGTTTTCATCGGTTTTCCTCAATCCACCACTTTGTCGAAAAGACGGCGGCCTGCACATTAGACCACTCTTCGGAATAGAGCCGAGCCTCTCGTTCGTCTTCACTGATCTCCCAGTCATGGTCAAGCAAGAGCGTTCTATCCTCTGCCGTCAAGGGTGCTTCGTAGTCGATAACCGGAATGCTCATTTATGATTTCCTTCCGACCACAGTGGCGAGATAAGCCATCCACATGTCGTCTCCAATGTGGGCCATGCCGATGTACTCGTCCGTCGGATCTCCGCACGTTTCGCCAGTCTCGCCGCGATGCCATGCGTTATATCCATCCAGGAGTTCCGCGATGTCAGCGTCCGACAGGTCCTCGAAATATTCGGGGTCCATATCATTGCAGCCGTGCTCGTGGAATTCAATCGCGGCTTGGTCAAGTAATCGGCTTGCGAGGATCGATTCGGCTTGCGTCATGCCGTCAACCTCGCGTAAGTCAATCGCTTGCCCTTGATCGCATCCACGAAAGAATCAAGGCGCTCGAAAGTGTGCCGCGCTACGTTCCCTTGGTTCAGGCGAAATGCAAACTCCTGGACGTAGCGGTCAAGGTGCTTCGCGCTGACTTGGTGGTAAACCCCGTATACGCCGCGCTTGAGCACAGCCCAGACGCTCTCAATCGAGTTGGTATGGCAAGCGCCCCTGGCGTACTCCCCGGCGCTGTGGTTGACGCTATCCGCGCGAAAGAACAGCCCGTTCAAGTCCTGGTAGGCTACGCCTTCATCGGTGTAGATTGTCGATCCGACTTCCACATGCTTGTGAATTTGCTGCTGGATCGTATGCAGCGTGCGGTCGGCAATCACCATGCCGCGTGTTTCGCCGCCGCGTTGCCGGATGCCGAGCACGGCCACCTTGCCAGCAGTCCCGCTGCCGACATTCAGTTTCTTAGACTTGTGCTTGTTCTTTTCCTTGCCGCCGAAAAAGGCTTCGTCAATCTCGATCACGCCACGCAACTTCTCGATGTCGGAATCGTTGCCGCAAGCCTCACGGAGACGCGAGAGCATGAACCATGCCGACTTCTGCGTTACGCCGATTTCCTTCGCAAGCTGCATCGAACTGATACCCTTCCGCGCCGTCACCAGCAGGTACATGGCGTAGACCCATTTGTGGAGCGGTATGTGGCTGCGCTCGAATATGGTTCCAGTCCGAACCGTGAAATCGAAGTCCCCGCAAGCGTTACAGCGATAGAATCCAGCAGACTTGCGGGTAGTGATGCGGTCGGTTCCCTTGCAGTTCGGGCAAGTGACGCCGTTGGGCCAGAGACGGCCTTCGAGGTATTCCCGCGCCGTAGCTTCGTCGGGGAACATCTCGAAGAGTTTGAAAGTGCTAATGGTGGATTTCGACATCTAGTTGGCCTTGAGTCGCTGGACGAACGAATAATCATGCTCAACTGCCGCTTCAGCGCCATGGTATTCGCAAAAGCGGTAATCGAAATCGCTGCCGCTTGCCATGATGACAGTCGCATCTTTCGTACAGCCAGCCTTCTCGCACATTGGGCCATTGGGGTCCAACTTGATTGTTTCGGAGGTGTTTTTTGTGTTCTTCATACTTTCAATGGTACATTACTCCTTTACGGTAGTCAAGTATATAATTCCCCATATAAAGAGTTTTCATTTCTTCACTCCTCCCACATGCCACTGCCCACAATGTTCACACTCATAAGCGGTCACCCGATGGTTATCGCCCTTCCGAAGGTTCTTCCGGTTGATTCTTGCCGCGTCCTGCTTCGCGTATTCTTCGGTGAATCTTCGTTTGTTTGTGCACGCTCGCCACTGTTTGTGCTCTTCGGTAGGACCTTCGAGGAAGATAGACGCTAGAGATTTTATCATTCACTCTACCTCCCTCTTAAACGGCGTGGCCCACTCAGGCTCTACCATTTTCCAGATCATATCTACGACCGGCTTATCATCCTCAATCGCAAACAAAACATGTGGATATTGCTGTTTTAGCGCCCATTTAGCAAAGTTCTTTCGTGAGTATAACACAGGTCGTTTAACATAATCGAAGTGCGCCGTATCCCAAATAGACTGCCATGCCGTGTTCAAAAATAACACCTGTCCCGAGACCCATTCTCGAAAATTCTCCGGTACGCGATCTGTGAGTTCCTTGATTTTCTCGTGTTCCCCAGCTCGCAGCATCTCCCAGATAGTCCTCGTAGATACCTGGGTAATTAACCGATGGAGTCTCTTATATTCCTCAAACTTAACCTTTGCTCGGAAACCGTTCGCCCAGCGGACTACGAATCCTTCTTCGCCCGGCGTCTCAAACAGAGCCAAAGTTCCGTCCTTATTGAACACCTTTCCAGGCGAGAAACTTCGAGCCTTCGGAAATCTCTCGGCGTAAAACGTCGCTAAACTCTCGGTGCCATCGGCTTCCATCACAGCCAACAACCGAAGCTCCTGCGTGTCCCCGTAGTCCACAACAATTCGATTCTCCGGGTAGAGGATCTCAAATAAATATGTGAGTCCTTCGATTGGCAGGAAATCAAAATCGAGTTCATTCTTGAGCCATTCCCAGGCAAATTGCGCCTGCTCCGACTCAAAACTCCCGCGAGTAGCAACCACAAGGTTCCCACGATAGTTACACACGATCCCAAGTGACCCATCGAGTTTCTCCCAAACAGTGAATGGACCGGAAGGAATCTGGTCCAATACTTGTTCATAATTCCAGAATTTCCTGAACGGTCGTCCAATCACCTCACCGGATTCATCCAGGATCAGTCCCCGGCAGTCCTTCAGAGCCTCAGGCCACTCTTTGATGGGCAGCCCCTGAGCCCCTACCGTGTAGTTATGAATCCATAACGGGAGATATGGATGCTTACGGCGTGTGATGAGCTTCTTGTCCAGAAGCCCCTGGATCTCCCCTAGGTGTTCGTAGCGCATTCCTCCAGCCCTCCCAGGCTCAACCCCAGCTTACTCGACTTCTTCGATTTTGTCAAGCCTTTTGAAATATTCGTCTAGCAATTTCTCCAGGGCGTTATCGTTCCTAACTGACACATCAATTTTAATCACGGGCTCCGGGTCTGCTTCCCGCTTCGGCGGCCGGTTATAATCACTAATCGACATCGTTTCCCTTTCTCTTAGCGGTCCATCGCTTGGCTTCCTCAATCCCCGCCTTAGCAAGCGCTTGTGTAATTGCCAAAAGGCTTCCTTGCGTTGCGATTCGTTTGAAGACCAGAGTTCTCCCAGCGATGGTTCCATATTTGATTCGCCCATTCCCGTCTTCCTCCAGGAGTTCAAACTTCACGCGCATTTGCAAATGCCCAAATCTCTCCAGGGCATCCAGCATTCGCTCCTCGTTTCCCTTTTTCCACTTCGCCTTGTATGGACCCAGCTTAGGATTAGGATCATTCGCCAGATCCTTGAGGATCAGTTCATTCCCCGGCTTCTTGAAAGGTCTCCGCCGTGACTTCGGTATCGAGCCCGAGTTCGGCAAGCTCGGATGTTTCAGGAACAACATAGATCCCTCGTTTCTCCTTGGTAATCAGTCCTTCTTCGACCATCTTAGCCAACCATCGATTGAACGTGCGGAGATTAACACCCTTATTCACCGCAGTATCGCGGAGAAAGGAATACAGAACTTGACTCCCAGGCTCCAATCCATCTAGGATTCCACTCATGATGAACCCGGTGATGGTTTCGGCATGGGTAATCTTATCTGGGAGCTGAAGGCGTCCCTCGACGTTGAACTTCAAGATCATGCTTTCGTCCTGATGATTCCTAGGTAGAATATGCACAATCCGTTTGTTCTTGTCCTTGTCGTCGGTTAGCGGTTCGATAATCAACACCGTCTCCGAGAACCCCGCCCAGGCCACCGAGCCCGCGATCCGTTGTCTTGGATTCAAGAACATCTCTCCTTCCTTGGTCTTGGCGGTATGGCAAGCTCCGATGATGGTTATCCCCATCTTTCGGCAATACCGTTGCAGCCCGGCAAGCCACTTCGCCACGATGGAATAGTTGTTCAGGAATCCCCCAGGTACAAATGCCGTGAACCCGTCGATGTAGATAACATCGGGCTTCCCGCCACAGATCTGGGTTAGCCTCGGGAAGATCTTGGTAATTAGATCCTCACCCACTAGATTCTCATCCACAGCAGAGAACACCGGGAAGCTCACTCCGCAGCGATCCTGCGTCTCCAGGACGCTTAGGGTAGGTCGGTCCCCGGATATGTACGCAATCCTCGCCTGACGCGTCTGGCGGCCCAAGAACTGGTCTCCAGTCATCAAGGCCCCTAGCATTTGGAAAGCTAGGGTGGTTTTGCCGCCACCCGAGGGTCCCCCGAGGAGGTGAACCTGCCCGGCCGGTATCATTCCCTCGATCAGATACGGCAGCCGCCCTACGTCAGGTGCGTCAGCCAGAATAGCCTCGACCTCGGCATCGGCCTTGTCTCGGAGGGTTTGGGTATTCAAAAATGCCCCGTTTCCGGTCTTGTTCATCACGCTCTCCCATACTACCTGTTTCACAATGGCATATGCCATTTTATACCACCAAAACCGTTATCCCTCTAAATATCAAATAACTGTCCTGTCATGTTGTCAACTGCCTTCCAACCTCAGTATAACACAGAAGTTAAGAAAGTGCACATACTCATGTCACATAGAGACCCTTTTGAACCGCTGGCACTAACTCTTAGTGACACAGATTGAAAATGCCAGGGTAGTGCACTCACTTTTCAAACGGTGGCAAGATGCATGGATTGAGGAACTTGGATAGGAAAATGACAGTATATATATATGTGATGTATAAGCATTCTCGTAGACATGACCTCGATCACCCTGGTGGAATAGGGGGATTCACCTACTTCCATCGGCCTAGGCGCTCCGCCCCGATAGCTATTCCAGATCTTCTTTCCGTGCCCGCCGTTTATTCAGCCGTCCTAGGAGTTCCCCGATCATCTCCCAAACTTCAGCGATCTGCGGAAACTCGATGGTTGCTGAAATAGCCCCGTTGGCTTTCAAAACGTCTTCGATTTTCTGTTTGGCCTGAGCTTCCGCATTCAGTTGATACTTATACATCATTTGAGCTGCCCGAGTCACGGCGATCTTCTCGCCTTCTTCCAGGCTGAATGGATCGATTGGCGCACAGGTCGCTACACCTGAAGCCACTACCTTTCCTTTGTGAATGAAATCCGCGACCACGATCCTTCTCTCTTGAACGCGAACCTCGACATCCTTACCTTGGATTTTTAGTCTCATCGAAATCTCCTTACGTATTGAGGTGTTTCCGCCTGTTTGTTTTGTTCGTCATGTTCCTGTTGGCAATCGACACACCGCTCGGCCCATGGTACCGCAAGAAGGCGAGCCTCAGGAATGGAAGCTTCGCACTCTACACACTCCCCGAAGGTTTCATGAAGTTCATTGAGCTTCGCCAGAGCTATCTCAACCAATCTGAGAATCTTCATATCCCGATTCATACGCTCAACGGCGATAGTTCTAGCGGAGCTTGCCAGGGCTTCATCTAAGGCGTCCGCAGCCCGGCCCTCGATCTTGATTTCGTCACGATCCTGAAGCGCCTGGAGTAGCTCCAGGCGTTTGGCGACTAGTAGGTTTCTGAAGTGCCCGAGGTCAAGCATTTTCCGGCACCTCAAATTCTGTTTTGGTCACGTTAGTCAGCGCGTCTTCGAAATCCTTCGTATAATCCAAAGGATCGAAGATCTGAAAGATTGACTTTCCGGCAAGCTCCCCACTCACCTTAATCTTCTTTATCATCTTGGGCGTTACTGGGATGGCCACCTGAAGAGAACTTGCATATGGACCCTTACCCAGGATCAGAAAACTCCCGTCAGAGTGTTTGAGTTCCACACTGTCTATCTGAGGTGTGGAGCAGGCTGACTCCTTCGAGGTGTGAACCTCGAAGGCCACAGCCGGGTGAATGAACTTCGCTAGGAGTTCGGTCAGTTTCTTTGAGTCGGACAGACGTTCTACATTCATTTATCTTCCTCACTTCATTCTCATTCGCAATCGCGGCCAACTGCCGCCAGTATTTAGCGATGCCTTTCTTCCTTGCGTACTCCACTTCATGTCGAGTTAGAGTTCTACCTGAGAGTATTCCCTTCGCCAAATCAGAGAATAATCGGTAGTCGAACAATCCGAAGCCTTGGCCGTTTTTACACAACCCGCCGCTGTATCTGGAGCCGGTTTGTTCGTCCTTGGTTTGGTACCCGTAGATCGCGACGATAGCCTTCGCCACCGCGAGATCATTCCGGGCTAGGAGTTCTTGGATCGATTTTTTGTTCCATACCCGCACTTGTTTCCTCCTTTGTTTCTCCATTCCCAATCGTATTTGATTTCCACTACTAGAACCGCGAGCAGGATCACACTCACGGCCCCCATTGCCAAGATATCCAGGATCATTTAGGGAATGTTCTCCCTTTGAGTTTCCCAGGGAGCACACCCCCACCGTCCACGAAAGCTTGCTTCCGAGCGATGGCAACAACCACTTCATAATCCACAGAGAGAGATTCCCGGAGTCCTTTGAATCTGAATTCCAGAACCGAGCCCTTCATGGTTACAATTAACGGTCGCCCTTTCTCAGATATATTGGTCTCCCGAGTGACCGGAGAATCTTGTGCTTTGGTCATTGGTTTGCCTTCAATCCGCCAAGGACGAATTTCACCTCACTCCGGTTAAGGAGTCCCATGAACTTCGAATCCTTGAGGAATTCCTTGGTCTTGGCTCGAAGGGAGTTCACGGCTGCCGCGAGTTCGTTAGATTGAGTTATTTGTTGCTCACTCCAGGCTTTGGCTTCCGAGGAGCCCTTCGCCAGCGCTAGAACATTCTCCCAGGAATCAGAGGCGAAATAATCTCCGCCCAGACGTGCTGAAATCCGATACGGATTGGATACTGGGTTATCCAGGAATTGAACGTGTGCGCTCGGCCCGAGAATCTCCCGAGCCTGAATCAACGCGCCGCCCTTAGGCAACGGATGGTCCTTAGTGTTTCGTTTGCTCATATCCGTCTCAGTTTCCTTTCGTTCCCTACTAGGGAAATAGAATCCTTGTTTGTGCCCACGTGATGGTAATATATCTTAGTCCCAAACACCGCAGGCTTTTCTTGGATCTGCGGGCCTACTTTCACCCGGAGTTCCCGAGTTCCGCCCAGGCGAATCCTAAGCACCTCGCCCGGTTTTAGTGGGAAATCCTGTCCCACGGTAATCTTTCCTTGTCGATATGTCATTCGACGCTCCTTACGCCTTCCGCTAGAGCCTGAGTAAACTGGGCGTTCTCACTGTGTTTGTTTTGATGCTCAATACAGAGCCTAGGATGCCTGGAAAGGAACCTCCCTCGCTCCTTAGATGAATTCTTAGCTGTGGCCGTGCAGTTTACACAGGTAAGCCGTGGACTACCCTTGATGTATTTCATATTTTCATATCTCCTTTACTCCACTCCATAACTAGCGAGCCCGATGAGTTCCCTAGCTACAATAGACTCCAACGAATTCGGGTCTTCATATCGGAATAACTTCGCGGTCACCCGAGAGATCAGACGGGATTGAGCGTTCCAGAGTTTCTTCTTAGCTTGGAACGTCACGCCGTTAATAACCATATCCAACTCGGCCGTGGTATCAGGAGCACGACCAAGGGAACATTTCATCGGCCGCCGTGAGATCTCTCTCAGTAGACTAATCGCCTTCAGGTCCCCTTGAATCTCCAGAATAGCACGAGTGTTCTCAGCCGCCTGAACCTGCATTCCCCTGGTCATTGGGCTATATACATATGGAAACTGTTCCACAATTTCACCTCCACTCGGACGGACTGAGACCCAGTCCGTCCTGATTGAGGTCCTAGTCGATACTAGGCTTGCCGAAATACCTCCCGTCGATGAACACTCTTGGCGCTACCTTGAGAATTTCATCCACTTCCATCCGACCATCAATTGCCGCAAGTTCCTGTTCCAAAGTAGGAAACAGCCGTTTTGAATTCGTATAGGTCATACCCTTGGAAGCTTCCTCCCCGGTCATCAACGAATTCGGGTCATACATATTGTGCCCGGTGGTTCGGCGGGAGGTGAAGTTATCTCCCGAGAAAAGTTCCTCACTCAATGTTTGTGTTTGTTGCATTGTAAGCTCCTTTATGGATTCATTTATCTCAAATGGTTGTTTGTGAGTAAATAGTACGTCGGTACTAGAACGTACTAGAATGGAAGATCGCTCTGTTCCAGGTTCCCTCGAAGCCGTCTCCAGGTAACCCAGCATATAGCTTGCAGTTGGTTCGGAATCAGCCCGAGTCTTTCCGCGAGCTTGATATAATGCTTCGCGTAGTATGGATATTCCGCATTCGTCACATTCGCGTCTTCCTCGTTAGTAGCGCCTTTGATTGAGTTCGACCGAATGGCGAGCCCCTTGGCATGCCGGTCAATGGTCACCTCTAAACTACCCTTAGGGTCTAGGATGTTCTGATAAAATGACCTAACTTTGTTTCCACCTAGAACATCCATGGGGGGCTTGCCTTCTAGGATACGAATAGCTTTCCGGATGTTCCGGTAACCATACGTGCCGACAATCGGAAGATCCCGTCCGCGAAGCCCTTTCATATATGCTTTGATGAAATCCTCGGCTTCTAGGAGATTCATGCCCCACTGTCTACCCGGAGATAATGCCGCTATCACGCCGATAGCCTGAGGCAGAGTTACCTTGAGTTTATCTGAGATGACCTTCGCTGTATCATGCGCTTGTTGGTACCAGTGTAAGCCTTCAGCCCGGTCGTAGTCATTCGCCCGGATGTAGACCGAGAGGATATTCCGTTCAATCCTCTGAGACCATCGATTGTACTTCTTAGTCTTAGTCTTACTCATATGAATCTCGCACTCTCCAGATTCTCAACCGTCACCAGAACACAGGATTGCTCGAAGATCTCCCCGAGGTACCCCGCCACGATTTCATGGGAATCGTCTATGTCCGTTACTACCTCCAGAACCAGACTGGTTTCCTGAATCAATTCTCCTTCCGGATCGATCCAGCCTCCGTAACAGAACTTAGCCGTGTAGCCTCCGTACACCTCCGCTAGCCGTAGATATGCCTTCGGCCAAAGTGTAGGCAGGTTCTCAATGGGCGTTCCGTGTTTCGTTTTTCCTTGGCCTATTGAAAATGTGATACGTTTCATGATTCAATTTTCTCCCTGAGTGATCTTACCCTAAACCTATTTCAATGTCAATGACGTTTCTTTAAGTGTTCCTGAGTTTCCACGGCACGCTATAGCGTCAAACTCCACATTCTTTAGAC